>Ga0155246_127_pt2 | contig 25189 bp, 24 predicted proteins | sample RifCSPhighO2_02_FD_106214 | JGI IMG/M metagenome (GOLD analysis project Ga0155246, IMG submission 106214) | Candidatus Uhrbacteria bacterium RIFCSPHIGHO2_02_FULL_53_13 | reverse complement strand
CTAGTGAGGGCATCTTCATACATGACCGCGCCAAATCGTCCGAACCCTGGAAGCGGTCACGGTCGCAACCCGGGCGCCGCGATGGCAGTAACGCTCCCGACTCGCGCGGCACTGCGCACACGTCAAGCGAGCATCCGCTCTGCCATCGGTCCGCGCATCGCCTACCGAGAAATGGCTCTCTTTGCAGAACGTACTTTCTGCCTGGCGGTGTTCGGACGACTCGCGAACCTGCTGACGCCCGTTCACGCGTCCGCTTGTCTCCAGCTATCAGCACACGTGGGACTGCACGAAATGGACATTGTGAGCTGGCACACGCTGATAAGCGATCTTCGTCGCATCGCCACGGGATTGAGGGGCCTTGTTCTTCCGGCGCCGTACGCGCGCTTCACCTTGCGCGTTACCAACGAACTGGAACGTGCGGCCATCGAGTTGGAAGCGCGTAACTTTCCAGTCGCGAGACATCAGATTGATGTCGTGATGCGCTCACTTGACTTTCTGACGATCGCCGAACGCATTGCGGATGCAAAGCTCGCGCTGTGCAATCTCCATCGCGACACGTCGCTTCCATATGAGGACGCGATCACGGCCGCCATGAGCATTTGTCTCACGATCTACGGTCTGACGTGTCTCCTCGACGACAACGGATTTTCTAACCCCACGTCGACGGACATCAGAGTCGTACTGGAGGATGCGCTTCTGCACGTCAAGGCGTACCGCATCGATGACGCGCGCGCTTCTCTTACCGTTGCTGCACGCATGATTGGTTGATCTTCCGCCGACCCCGCACAGGGTCGGCGTTGTTGTATACCGGCATTGTCATATTGACAAATACTCCTCATTTGATACGGTGAGCGCAGAACCATGCGTCGTTCACAAGAAGCTGACAAACCGCTTTCTTGTAGTTTTTGTGGAAAGTTACAGACAATAGTTGCAACGCTCATAGCCGGTCCTGTCGTCTACATCTGCAACGAGTGTGTAGACTTGTGCAATCACGTTATCGAGGACACGCTGAAGGAATCGGACGTGAGAACGCGTCCGCCCTTCCGACCGGTCACGCATGTCGGCATCATCAGCGACACAAACGGGCCCTCCATGTTCTGCCCAATCTGCCAGACAGAAAAAAGTGCATCGGAGTTCGTGTTCGCCGCACCAGATAATTGGAGCGGTAATTACGATCCTCTTCTGGAGAACGACTCGTACGCCAGACGTGTTCGATCAGCGGAAGACGTGAAGAAAAGTGCTCGGTTGTGCCGCACATGCGTCACAGCTATCCTCTCCGTGCAGCGAGAAACTCCCATGTGCGTATTCTGCCGTACGGAGCGAGATGCGCACGAATTTCCAATGATTGAGGTGGACATGTGTGTTCGGTGCGCGCAAACCGGCATGTGGCTGCTGACGCACGAAACGCTCACCGCTACTGGCAAGACCTTGCTGGCGATGCGGGAGTTGCTCGATCGTGGCCACGAAGCCTTGTTTGATCGCATTGTGACGGCCACTCGCGATGGCCACTTGCATTGCACGAGTTTTGATGGAGCCCCGCTCTCTATCCTGCGGGATGTGGGACTCATAACTCCCGAGAACGCCGAGATCACGCTTGAAGCTAGCAGCGTGATCAAGGAATATTGCCGCTCCAACGGAGTGACATTCTCGGTGGAAGTCCCAGGATACCCCGACAGGAACCTCACCAAGACTGCCGGTCAACCTTCCTGATTGCTGCGCGCGCCCCACGACTCTGTCGCTCGGGCGCGCTTGTTTTGGTGTTCAACTTATAAACAATACCCCTCCGTCCTCGTATAACTTGGCCACCTCCCCTACATTAGGGGAGGACACTTCTACTTCAAATATCTCGCCTTGTTAAGCGCATGCTCCTCATTCGTGCGCGCATACACCACCGTCCCATCGGGCGTGGTCAAGTAATAAAAGTATGGATTCTCTTGCGGATTCAGCGCCGCCTCAATGGCCGCGTCGCCAGGATTGCTGATAGGTCCAATCGGCAACCCCGGATATTTATACGTATTGTACGGTGAATCAACTTGCGTGTCCGCAAGTGTCACGCCCGGATCACTCTTCCCTGTCACATAGTTCACGGTCGCGTCAAATTGTAACGGCATGTCGGCTTTAAGGCGTTTTCGAATCACATCCGACACCATCGCCATATCCTCCGGACGCTGTACCTCACGCTCAAGCATACTTCCAATCGTCACCACTTCGTGCAACGTATATCCGCTATTTTCAATCTCCTCACCGCGCGCTTGCACTACGCGCGTTTCAAACTCGCGCAACAATCGCCCTACAATGTCTACAGCGCTTGCATTGTTAAACATGCGATATGTCTCCGGAAACAGGTATCCTTCCAAGTCAACGCCGTTTGGAACCCCCTCTAAAAATGAATAGCGCGCCTTCAGACTTGGGTCGGAGAGAGCCGATCGCATATCGGCCTCCGTCACCAACTCGCGGCTCACGAGATGATCTTGAAAATCCTGCAACGTCCATCCTTCGATCATCGTCACCTCCACCTCAACGTCCTCTCCTTCTGTCAAAATCCGATACAGTTCTCGAATGGGTGTGCCGGGCGCAATCGCAAAACGCCCTGCATGAACAACACCATCTGTCACTTTGCCGTACAACAAAAACCATCTCGGAGCCGACAGCAATTTTGCATTGACAAGCAAATCGCGCACATCACGCACGGTCGCACCATCTGGAATGTCTACTACCGCTGCCTGATCACGATACCGATTGCCTACGAACACGACCCATGCTCCACGCGCAATAACAACGACACCGAATAAAATCAGAAAGAGAATCACCGCGGCCACGATTCGAATGAGGAGCATACGTGTATTCATAATAAGTGTTCAAATCCTTCTGTTTCCAGACGCTTGAGAAGCGTCTTGATGTCTGGAATAGCTCGCTTGTGGCACACAAGAACACTGTCGTTCGTATTCACGACCACCATTCCGTCCAATCCCACGGTCGCAACTAGCTGCCCATCGTTCGTGTTATATACAAGCGAATCACGCGTGTTGTGCGTTACGACGCGGCCGTGCTCGACGTTGGCATCCTCCGAAGCCGCCAGTAATTCTTTCATCGCATAGAGTGTCCCCGGATCACTCCAACCCAAATCGACAGGCAGCACCACAGCTTGTTCCGGAGTAAGACGCTCGAGAATCGCGGTATCAAAGTGCGCCTCTTCAAGCTCCGCGTAGCGCGCGTTCAAGAGCGCCTCGTCGCGCACCATTTCCCAAATCGCTAAATACATTTGTGAAAGATTCACCTCATACATTCGAAGCGCCACATCGAGATCGAACACAAAATATCCGGGATTCCAGCGCCACACACCGCTTTCAAACATGGTTTGACACGTATCGACATCCGGTTGATACTTCCACGCTTCAAACGCATGGACGCCCGGCTCAATTTCCGCGCCGAGCCGCATCCATCCAAGGTTGTGATTTGCAAACCGCGGCTTTTCGGCAAGAAACACAAAGCGTTCTGGACGCTCTGTAACCAAGCGCTCCGCTCGCTTGAGCGCCGCTACAAAATCGTCCGTGCGCTGCATCACATGATCCGCCCACAACACGGCGATCGGACCCGACATGCCACGCTCTTTGAGTCGGGCGAGCGTCAGACACACCGCCGCCGCCAAGTCACGCTTCACTGGCTCGTAAAAAATGTGTTCAACGTTCAGATCAGGGATTTGCGCATGCACCAACTCTCTATAGCTTGTATTCGTCGAAATAAACAGGTCATCCATACCGAATAAACGTACGCGATCTACGGCAAGCTGTAACATCGACTTTCCCTCAAAAAACGGCTCGAATTGTTTAGGCGTTGCATGCCGACTCAATGGCCACAAGCGTCCGCCGACCCCGCCGGCAAATATCACTTTGATCATAGTGACAAACGATATTCATGATGTGAGGACTATACACGATTTTGGCCGTCTTGACATTGGAGAAGCGGATTGTACATCATCCGCGCCTGATTTTTCGCAACAAGCTCTTCCTGAACCACATGCCCACTACTACGCTCCGTCCATCGACGAAACAGCGTATTGCATCGCACGTACCCGCCACACCATGTGCTCGTAAAACGATGATTCTTTTCGACGATTTGAAACTCATACGGAACCAAGCGATCAGAGCGCCATGCCCCGACCAAGTGTGTATCCGTGAGATGCAGGGAAAGTTGAAAACGTTGATCCGTGTCGTTCTTGATTTGCAAATCAATGTTGGGATACGAGCAGGTGGCACCGCTGCCAAACGGCTGACGTCGATCCACATCGGGAAAGACATCATAGCCATGATGCCATCGCTCCACCACACAAAGCGGTGTGTGCAGTGTCATCCAATAGATTAGATTCGAGAGCTGGCATAGGCCACCGCCTACGCCCGAATGCACCAAACCCTCACGCAGAATCATTCCCTCCACATATCCCTTACCACGTGTTGGATTTCCTATTTGCCGCCAGTAGGAGAACGTCTCCCCACGATCGATAACCAAGCCATTGAGATGCGCGATCGCAAGGCGCAAATTGATAATCTTGTTCTCTTGCATGTGAGCATCAACGTCTTTTAGACACCGCCGCAAAGGCGTTTGATGCGACGCGATTTCAAACGTGAGCGGGTCTTCTATGCACGATGCAAACAACATGTGCGGCGAACGCCAATACGCTCGTCGTTTGAGCGTATAAAAAAGATGCCCCGCACGTTTGCGAAACCACGATCGATGGACTGAACGTGGGGATTGTTCCATAAATTACAATCACGTAGCGATACTTATTTTGGCTAAAAAGTGACAAAAAACACCGCAAGAAGCGTGGCAATGACACCTACGGCGCTCCCAATCAATACATCGCTGATGTAGTGAACGCCGACACTCACGCGCGACAGAGCAATAAGTCCTGCGACAATCAACGCCCATAATCCGGTCACTGAATCCACTACAGACAGAGGCGCCGCGATGGCAAATGAAAGCATGGCGTGATCCGATGGGAATGAGGCGCCAAGCCAATGGGTTGGTATCAGAGAGTGCAGTTTGTGTGTGATGAACGGACGCTTGCGAACAAAAATTTTGCCAAGCCAGAGGTTGCCGATAAAGCCAAACGCAATGGAAAGTGTCATCACTTTTATGAGCTCGGCCACAAAAAGCGGTTCTTGGTTCAGATAAACAAACGCGCCAATGGCAATAAGAAGCACCCAAAACACCCAGCGCGCGAACACAACCGCAACGGTATGAAGACCGCGCGCGCGAGTCATGGTATAGAGAGCAAGAGAAATGGTGTGATCGAGTTTGGCGAGAAACATATTTGGTTGGGTATGAGCTTTTTGCTATTGGCTGCTGGCAAGGTCTCACAAGAAGCCCTTCGACAAGCTCAGGGTGAAACACCAGTGGCCAATGGCCAAAAGCTGAAGGCCAACTTATTTATTTCGAGGCCTTTCTGTCCGAAAGCTAATAGCCAATGGCCAATAGCTTTCTAGATCAGCGCCTGCCCTGTCATGTCCTTCGGCTGCGGAATCCCCAGAAGACGCAGAGCTGTTGGCGCTACATCGGCCAGCACTCCAACCGGCGCCACTAAACTCAAATCGTTGCCGGGAACATCACCCACGAGCGACGGCTGTCCTTCGTACGTCTTTCCGATAATCAAAAACGGCACCGGGTTCGTGCTGTGCTCTTTGTCCATATCGCCCGTTTGCAAATTCGTCACCTCTTCAGCATTTCCATGGTCGGCCGTCACCAACACCACGCCCTGTTTTGTAAGCGTTGCTTCCACAATGCGCCCGAGCGCCGCGTCTACGACCTCAACTGCCACCTTGGTCGCCTCAAAATTTCCTGTGTGCGCCACCATGTCCGGATTGGCGTAATTGGCAATAATCACATCGTGCACTCCAGCGCGAATCGCTTTGAGGATGGCATCGGTCACCAACCCCGCGCTCATCTCCGGCACCTCATCGTACGACGCCACCTTGGGCGAAGGCACCATCACGCGCTCTTCGCCCGCAAAAGGATCCTCGCGCGTCCCGTTGAAAAAAAACGTCACATGCGCGTATTTTTCGGTTTCCGCAACGTGCAACTGCTTCAACCCCATGTTCGAAATAATCTCGCTCAATCCCTTGGTAATGAGCTCCGGCGGAAATGCCACTTCCATCGGAATCCCCGTTTCGTACGGCATCATACCAACGTACATCAAGTCGCTGATGTGTGTCCGCTCAAAATCCTCGAACTCCGGCATGGTGAACGCTTTGGTGAGCTGACGCGCCCTATCTGGACGATAGTTGGTCATGATAATGGCATCTCCATCAGCAACAGGCGCCGTCGGCATTCCATTTTGTGCCACGACGGTTGGTGCCAATTGCTCGTCATACACTTCCTTGGCATAACTCGCTTTGATGGCTGAAAGTGGATCGTCCATAGTCGGCCCGTGCCCGAGCATCGCGTCGTAGGCAAGCTGTGTGCGATCCCATTTGTGATCGCGGTCCATGGCAAAATGGCGTCCCATAATCGTCGCCAAGCGCCCCACGCCAAACTCATCCATTTTGGAAATCAGCTCCTCAATGAACCCATAGCCCGCGTTGTAGAGCGTGTCGCGTCCGTCCAAAATCGCGTGCACGGCGACCTTTTTGAGCTTCTGTTGCGCCGCCAACTCCAAGAGAGCGTACGCATGCGTGTTCATCGCGTGCACCTTGCCGCTGGACATCAGCCCCACAATGTGAAGCGTGCCCCCCGTTTTTTTGACGTGCTCAATGGCGCGCAAAAAGGCTTCGCGCTTATAAAACGTTCCGTCTTCAATCGCCTTATTGATGCGCGGCAGGGACTGATAGTACACACGCCCCGCGCCAATGGTGAGGTGACCGACTTCCGAGTTGCCCATGTCGCCCCAATTCAAACCCACCGTCTCGCCCGACGCGCGCAAGGGCATAGCCGGGTATGTTTGCACCAAGCGGTCGTACACGGGCGTTTTTGCCGCATGAATCGCATTGCCCGTGTCCGGCGGCGCAATGCCAAACCCATCGATAATCAACAAGACGAGCGGCTTGTGCCGTTGTGTTGCCGTGGCGTTCATACACGGCACACCTCTTCTTCGATTTCCATGAGCCGGTTGTATTTGACGAGACGCTCCGAGCGCGACATGGCGCCGATCTTGATAAAGTTCGCGTTGACCGCCGCCGCCAAGTCGGCGATAAACGTGTCCGCCGTCTCACCGGAACGATGAGAAACAGCGATCGCATACCCGTTGTCCTGTGCCAATCGAATTGTTCCGATCGTCTCGGACACGGATCCGATTTGATTCGGCTTAATCAAAATCGCGTTTGCCACACCAGCCTCAATCCCTTTCTGCAAGCGAGTCGCATTGGTGACAAACAGATCGTCGCCAATCAAATAGACTTTTTTCGACAGCCGGTCGCTCAATACTTTCCACGCGTCCCATTTTTCTTCTTGCAAACCATCCTCAACGGAGAGGAACGGATAGCGATCCACCCACGATTCCAACAAATCGATGAGCTCCGCGTCGTCAAGTGTGCGGCGCTCCGCTCTCATGACATACCGATCTTTTTTGGCGTTGTAGAATTCGTTTGCCGCCACATCCATACCCAGACGCACCTGTTTCCCGGGAACATATTTAGCCTTCTTGATGGCCTTCACAAGATACTCCAACGCTTCTTCAGTGTTTTTGAGTTTTGGCGCAAAGCCGCCCTCGTCGCCCACATTTGTCAGATGGCCGTCGGCGTGCAACAAATCGCCCAGCGCGTGGTAAATCTCCGAAGCGGCGCGCACGCGTTCGCGAAATGTTCGAATGCCCGTCGGCGCGATGATGAATTCCTGAATGTCGAGGTTGTTGTCGGCGTGCGAACCGCCGTTCAAGATGTTGACAAGCGGCACCGGCATCTTCCATTTTTCTTCCAGAATGTCAAAAGTCCAGCGTAAATACGCGTACAGCGGCATGCGCTTGTGCTTAGCCGCCGCCTGCGCGCACGCCATGGAGACGCCAAGGATCGCGTTGGCACCGAGGCGCTTTTTTTGAACGGTGCCATCAAGCTCAATCATGCGCGCGTCAATGTCGCGCTGATGCGTGATGTCCATGCCTCGCAGTTTCGTCGCGAGCGTTTGATTGACATTGCGGCACGCTTTTTTGACACCCTTGCCTCGATAGCGTGACGCATCGCCATCGCGCAGTTCATGCGCTTCAAATGTTCCCGTCGACGCTCCCGACGGCACGGCCGCTGTTCCAAGACAGCCGTCTTTTGTAAGAACCGTCACCGCAACGGTTGGATTGCCGCGCGAATCGAGAATTTCGTGCGCGTGAATTTGGTCAATTTTGTCGGGCATATGATGTAGTAAGTAGCGGACTTATGTGTTTTTCTTGAGTGCTTCGAGTGCTGGAAGTACTCCGCCTCCTACATATTTTAGCATTGCGCCGCCTCCCGTGGAAACGAAGTCGTACAAATCCGCAATGCCAAGCGTCTCAATCACATCGAGTGTATCGCCGCCTCCGACAACACCAAACGCTTTTGTGCGCGAACGCCGCGCTACGATGTGTGCCACCGCATCCGTCCCTGCGCGTGATCGCGCATCTTCAACGACACCCACCGGTCCATTCCATACAAACATATCCGCCTTCTGCACTGCATCTTGAATCGCGCGCACAGAAGAAACGCCGATGTCTACAATCTCCTCATTGTCCCGTAGATCGCCTGGTGATGCCGTGCGATATCCATGACGGCTCTTGAGCACCACATCCGTCGGAAGTTGTAGACGATCCGACTCGATCATCCGCTTGGCATCTGTAACCTCTTCTTTCATCATAAATGACGCCCCAACGTTGAGTCCTTGCGCGGCAAAGAACGTCGTCGCGATGGCGCCACCCACAAATACACGATCCGCCGACTGCAAAAATGCCTCCATGGCTTCAAGCTTCGATGAAATTTTTGCACCACCAATGATGACAACAAACGGCCGACGCGATGCCTCTCTCACCACTTGGAGTGCCTCAAGCTCTCGTTCCATGTGTAGTCCAATATACCCGCCCATCAGCATTGGCACGCCCACCATGCTGGCATGAGCGCGGTGGCTCGTGGCGAACGCATCGTTGACATATAGCTGTGCTAAGTCGGCAAGTTGTTTGGCAAAAACGGAATCGTTTTGCTCTTCCGCAGGATGAAACCGTAAATTTTCTAGCACAAGAACGTCCCCGTTTGCCATGGCGTGCACTTCTTCGACCAATACGCCGTAGTCGTCAAACGGCAAAAAGCGCACCATCCCTTTGGGAAGCCGGCCGGCAAGCCACGCGCACACGGGCTTGGTGCTCAACGCGGCGTCGGGTCCGTTTGGCCGTCCGCGATGTCCCATGAGGATGACGCGCGCGCGCCGCTCTTGAAGAAACGACACCATTTCAAGCATAGCCTGCAAGCGCGGCGAGCTCACAACGGCGCCATCGCGCACAGGAACATCCATGTCCACGCGACACAGCACACGACGACCGGCAACATCAGCATTTTTTACCGATGGATACATATGGCGTTCAATCGTTTTGCAGATACACGCGCGCGCCGTGCCACCACACGCGCAATGCATGCATCGGCTTCAAGATATCGAGAAAGTATTTCAAATCGACCGCCTTGCGAAACAGATACCCAAGATAGCCGTTGACAGTCAGACGGCGATAGTGCGCAATGGCGCGGCGTCCGCCAAGCGGAATCGCCCACGGCCACGTGATCGCGCGATAATGGCGAAACGACGTCTCTCGTCTAAATCGGCGGTACACATTCTCTGCCACCGCGGCTCCTTGCGCGATGGCCTCGGGAGCAATTTGCGGCAGTACCGCTCCTTCCATGGCCGCCATGTCTCCGATACACCACACATCCCCATGGCCGATCACTTGAAACGTGTCATTGATATTCACGTATCCGCGTTCGTTGACCGGCAAACCCCACGCGCGCCACTGTTCGTTGGCCTTCACGCCCGCCGTCCAAATCACCAAATCCGCACGATGGGACGCGTCGCGCACCAAGGGACCAACGCGCGGCGACAGATGCTCGTTGGGCACCAAAACGACCCATGAGGATCCGACCTCACTGACGAGCGTCCCCTGTAAAACGCGTACGCCAAGCTGTTTGAGCCGCTTCATTGCCTTGAGAGCCACGGCAGAAGAAAGCGTTGATAAAATGTGCGGTCCAGCGTCCACGAGCGTCACGCTCCAACACGCGGGACACGTTCGCGCAAAGGACCGGAAAGAGACAGCCAACTCTGCGGCAAGCTCCACGCCCGTGGGACCCGCGCCAATGATCCACACATCCATCGGTTCTTTTGCGCGCTCGCGCACGAGACGGTGCAGAGCGTCGTGAATATGCAGGGCGTCGTGAATATGCTTGAGCGTATACGCGTGCTCTACAACCCCGGGGATATCAAACGTGCCCGGCAATGCGCCGAGCGCCAGAATCAACTGATCAAACTGTAAGACCACTCCCGATCGACAAACGATTTCCTTGGAAGTCAGCCGAATATCCGCCACTTCTTCTTGACGCATGCGAATCGACGGATGATCCTCCAGTGCGCCGGCAATACCAAGCGTCATGGCGGCGCCCTTGGAAAGATCGGGCGTTGAGATATCGTGCTTCAATCCCCCGCTCACCACTTCGTATAACAGTGGAGTGTAGGTATGAAGATGATGCTTGTCCAGCAGAACAATGTCCATCGCGTCACCATTGCGCAGATGACGCGAAAGATGTTGCGCGGCAGAAAGTCCGCCAAAGCCAGCGCCAAGAATGACCGCGCGGTGCTTCATGCAATTACCCAAACATCCACGAGAGCCATGGACGTTTTTTGAACACACGAGCTTGCTCAATAAGCGCGTCTAAACCGAATGCATGGCCAACGCCCGATCCAATGATCACCAACAACGCGACTGAATACACCATGTGCTCATCAATCAGTCCGTGAGCGGTGTTCTCTGCAAAGTGGGCAAAATAGTAAAGGAGCATCAGAACGATTCCGGCGTAGCTTGCAGATCGCACGGCAACGCCAAAAATGAGCCCCATACCAATAAGCGCCAGTCCCCAGGCGTTGAGACCGTCCACCAATGCGCTTCCCGCTAAAGACTGAAAAAACGCCGCAAACGGACCGGACGCGGAAGCCAAAAATCCCGCCGCCGTCCAATCAGACGTCAGCTTTGAAAATCCCGCAAAGAAAAAGAGAAAACCCAGAGTCAGTCGCAGGAGAACGAGTCCTCCCGAAAATAGCCCTGTATGGCACGATTCATGGATCGCATCGAACGCTTGTCGTGACTTCATAAATTTTCATTCTAGTAACGAATAGTGAGAACATCTATGGTTGGACGCGCAAACAGTCGGGCGCGCGGTCCTGTTTCTCCCACACCCTGCGTAATGAACAGCGTGCCCTCTTCACCGAACCCAAACACCCCGCGATCATACGCACGCCCGAGTTTGGTTGGAAGCGGCGGCACTGGACCTATCCATGGCAATCGAATTTGTCCGCCGTGCGTATGACCGGAGATCACCAAATCGGCCTCTTTCGCATACGGATCGAGAATGAAGTCAGGGTTGTGCACAATCACCACGACGGGAGCATCAGGGTCAACCTTCGCCAATGCCGCCGGTGGGTTAGGTGAGAACCAAATGTCGTCAATACCAACGATGTTGAGCCGGCCGCCATCTTGCCCTTCAACGAGCGTCGATTCGTTGCGCAGCACCGAGACGCCAAACGCCTCCAACCGATCCACCACGGCTTCCACGTCCGCAAACTCATGATCGTGATTACCCGTCGAGGCATAGATAGGAGCCTCGTAACGCGAAAGTGGTTCGAGCATCTCCACTTGCTCGGTGTTATTGAAAATGAAGTCCCCCGGCGACCACACCATATCCACCTTGAGCCCGTTCACCTTCTGCACCACGCGCTCCATAGAGCGAGCATTTTTGTAAGGCCCCGCGTGATAGTCCGATATCACAGCGACACGAACTTGATGTTCCACTTTCTCTGACAGAACAACCTCACGTTCAACCACCTGCAACCTTTTTGGCTCAATGAACGATCCGTAAAAAATGACCCCCCATCCAAAAAGCGCGAGTGCGCCAACGATGCCCCAGAGTATTCTGCGCGCAGAACGTTCTTTCATTTTGACCACCGATTCAATGGCAAGTGCTCCAAATCCTAACAACATTGCCACGGTGGCGATCTCAAAAACCCACCAAGGAATTGTGATAAGCGTGACACCCTCCATAGTTATTTCCAAAACACCGCCATCTCCGCCAATCGCGAGGAATACCCCCACTCGTTGTCGTACCAAGCCATGACTTTCACAAGATTCCCGTCCACGACCATGGTCAAATCTGTGTTCACAATGGCGGACGCTGGATTGCCGACAATATCCGCGCTTACGAGCGGTTCGTCGGTGACAACGAGAATGTGTTTGAATCGAGGAGTTCTTGCGGCCTTTGCAAACGCCGCATTCACCTGCTCAACCGTAACCTTCTTTTTGACGAGAAAAACAAAATCCGTAATCGAACCGTTGATAATCGGCACGCGAAGCGCCACGCCGCCGAATTTGCCTTTGAGTTTCGGCAGAGCCTCGGTGGTCGCGATAGCCGCGCCAGTTGAAGTTGGAATGATGTTCACGGCGGCGGCGCGCGCTCGGCGCAAATCTTTGTGCGGGCCATCCTGCAACTGTTGCGTCGCCGTGTACGCGTGCACGGTTGTCATCATGGCCTTTTGCACACCGAACGCCTCGTCCATCACCGAGAGCACCGGACCGGCACAATTGGTGGTGCACGACGCATTGTCAACGATGGCTTTGCGCTCCTTCAAAAGACCGTGGCCATTGACGCCAAGAATATACGTCGGCACCTGCCCGCCATTTGAAGGCGCAGAAATAATGACTTTCTTTGCTCCCGCTTGAATATGCGCGCTCGCTGCTTCTTCAGAGCGAAACGCGCCCGTGCACTCAAGGACAACATCAACATTCAATTTCTTCCACGGCAACTCCAACGGATCGCGCTGTGAAAACACGGGAATCTTTTTTCCCGCAACCACAATGGCATCTTTGGTCGCTGAGACTTTTTTGTCATAGCGCCCAAACACAGTGTCGTTTTGTAAAAGCGCGGCGAGCGTTTTGGCGTCCGTAAGATCGTTGATAGCGACGACATTGAAACCAGCCTTACCGAGTCCGGCTTTGAATGTGTTGCGGCCAATGCGGCCAAATCCATTGATGGCAATGCGAGGCATATGTTTGAGATAGGCTAGTGGCTAGTAGCGAGTGGCTATCCTCCCCTAGCATAGGGGAGGTGTCCGAGTCACACGAGGACGGAGGGGGTACTAACCAGTTCGTCGTTGCGAGCGTAGCGAAGCAACCTCAAAGCCAGTATGGGATTGCTTCACTTCGTTCGCAATGACGAAGTGTGCACATTCTAGCACAATACAAACCCCTCCCTGTTGACAAATCAGTATCATGAGGCTAATGTCGAACCGGAAACATCATGGGAACTCACGACTCAAGTGAACAAACCCCTGTTGATTTTGTGACGCTTTCTTTGCTGGACGCGATGTGTGTTCTGTGGAGAGCCGCAATGGCCGAAGATGTCATTCGAGCGTTTCGGACCGCCCTGACACAAATTTCCAATGTATCAGTTATGACGATCGGCACGGATGTTCGATTGTCGGATACAGGCGGCGACAACTTCTTTAGACCAGAACTCTCCCTGTTTGTTGCTACAGATAATGAAGGATCTGGGTACAGTTTCCAGGTCTATTGGAACTGGGAAAAAGATGGGTTGGAAGTTTGCACGGTCAACAATATCGTGCCAAGCGTCCTGCTCAACGCGCGAGTGGTTGTCGACCGATCGTGGATCGCGGACGGAAGTCCGATTCCTGTTCCGCAGACGCACAGCGAGCAGGAACCGCAGGACAGTGGCATGGGCAACATCCCACTGTCGATCTTCCTGATGCATCACTGGCACCGTGGTAATGTAGGTTACATTTGGTCGGCTATCGATCAAGCGCTCTACAACAGGTTTGCGTATCAGATCTCCGACCCGCACATCGTTGATCGTCGTTGTGTCATCACATTGGTCGTTGAAGAAATCAATGGATGGCGACACACTTTCAAATACGACCGCGAGTTGGGGCGTTCGAATCGCGTCATGGAGTATCTGGGCAATGCGCCCGAGTCCGAGAGACCGAGTGCGATGTTCGATCCGTCTAAGATCAACGTGCGAATCCCCACCGAGTACTTCCTCGCGTAACCTGAAACACCTCCCCGCCGCTCGGCCGGGAGGTGCTTTATATATGCTCTATGATCGAGCTCTATTCATCGATACCTACAGGCACCGCCGCCGCTTCGCACACGGACATATCGCCTTCAATGTTGAAGCGCGCAAAACGCGTTACGCGAATGTTTTCGCTCATCGTTGCAATAGCTTCGTTCAAAAGCGTCTCAATCGTCTTGTCTTCGTCCATCACAAACGGCTGTTTCATGAGCACAACCTCTCCCATCCACTTCTCCATCTTTCCTTCCACGATTTTTGCCACAACGTCTGCCGGTTTTCCGCTTGCAGACGCCTCCTCTTCATACTCGCGCCGAGTATTCTCTAGGGCGTCCGCCGACACAGACGCAACGTCCACAAACCGCGGATCACTCGCCGCTACGTGCATGGCAATCTGACGCCCCAACTCTTTAAATTGTTCGTTGCGCGCAACAAAGTCGGTTTCGCACTGAAGTTCAAGTAAAACGCCGAGCTTCCCCGTAGCATGAATATAACTGTACACCAAACCCTCGCTCGTTGATCGGCCAGCGCGTTTGGCCGCTTTGGCCTGTCCCTTCGCGCGAAGAATCTCCTTCGCCTTTGACATATCGCCGCCCGCTTCTTCGAGCGCGTTTTTGGCATTCATCATGCCAGCACCTGTTTCTTCGCGCAGTTGTGCCACGTCTTTGGCAGAAATGGTCATATTACTTAATAGCCACTTTGCGTTTTGGTGCTATCTTTTTTGGCGCCTCAACGTTCTTTTTTCCTTCCAACACCGCTTCGGCAACGAGCCGGGTCATGAGTTCAATCGCCTTCACCGCGTCGTCATTAGCCGGCACAGGATGCGTCACCACATTCGGATTCACATTCGTATCGCAAATTCCCACAATCGGCATCCCTACGCGGTTTGCTTCGCGAATGCCAGTTGTTTCATTGCGCACGTCAAACACCACGAGCACCGTTGGCGGCGCATCGAGCATGGCGATGCCACCGATTTTACTTTCCAGATCTTCAATCTCGCGATCAAACTCCAGCTGTTCACGCTTCGTGTACTTGCGCAAATCGCCTGCTTGCTTTCGGCGCTTCAAATCCTTCAGACGCTTGATGAGTTTGTGAATCTCGGAAAAATTCGTAATCGTTCCGCCAAGCCAGCGATCGGTAACATGCGGCATTCCGCATAACTCCGCCGCCGTTTTCACAAATCCCTTCATGTGCGCCTTCGTTCCAAGAAACAACACATTCCCGCCTCGACTGACCGTCTGCGTAATATACGCGAGCGCTTTTTCTAGCTCTTGCGACGTTTTTTCAAGATCGATCACGTGCACCCCATGGCGTGTACTGTGTATAAACGGCTTCATGTTTGGGTGCCAACGAGAAACGCGGTGTCCAAAATGAACACCGGCTTTGAGTAACTCCTCCATGGATGGAATGATAGGCATAATCCTTATTTCGTCATAAGCGCCGCGCACCGAGACCTTTGACTCTCCAAAGGCAGGATCAGTGCTAAGAGATGGCGCTCACTGATAGATGAGTAAGTGAGCCGAGTATAGCCACGCATTGTCCGTTTGTCAACGATTTGTTAATCTTCGCCATCATGCCTCATGAAAACTGCTGATTTTGACTACCACTTACCCAGGGTACGCATCGCTCAAGCGTCCATCGAACCGCGCGACCACAGCCGGATGCTTGTCGTTGATTGCTCGAGCCATGTACTCGCAGATCACCATTTTTTTGATCTCCCAACATTCCTTAGGTCGGGCGATCTCATCGTGTGGAACGATACAAAGGTGTTTCGCGCTCGTTTGCACGGCCGCATAAACGAGTGTGATGTTGAGTTGTTCTTGCTCCGCGTGCACGGCACTCTGTGGCACGCGCTCATTCGCCCGAGCAAACACATTTCCGTCGGAGCTACCATCACCGTCGCGAGCATGCCATTCTTCGTCGAAAAAAAACGCTCCGACGGAACCGCGCGCATTCGCTCGCCTTTCTCTGCAACAGACACTATTGCTTTTGCCAATCGCGTTGGTTCCGTTCCAACGCCTCCTTACATTGATAGCACACTGACAGACGACGCGTCTTATCAAACCATCTATGCAAAGCAAACCGGATCGGTTGCGGCGCCAACCTCTGGATTCCATTTCACCGAATCACTCGTTGATGTCTTGAATACAAAAGGTGTTCAGTTTGCATCCGTTACGCTCCACGTGGGACTTGGCACCTTTCAACCTATCACGACAGATACACTCGAAGCCCACCCTATGCACAGCGAGTGGACTTCCATTCCACAACAAACCGTTGACGACATTTTGTGTGCAAAACAAATGGGTCGCCGCGTCATCGCCGTGGGCACAACCACGACGCGCGCGCTCGAAGGCGCGGCACAACATGGCGAACTTCAAGCATGGGAAGGCGATGTCAATCTGTTCATCAAACCCGGATTTCCCTTCCGCGTTGTTGATGCACTCATCACGAACTTTCATCTTCCAAAGACGACGCTTCTGTCGCTTGTGGCGGCATTCCTCGGCTCGCGTGATGATCTGTTTGATGCCTATCAACACGCGCTTCGTCATCACTACCGCTTCGCCTCATTTGGCGACGCCATGCTCATACAATAGATTGACACGTTTCCGTGCCTTTGCTATCATCGCCCCACATTTCTCTTATGAAAAAAGACATCCACCCAACTTATCACGTGTCCTCAACCGTTACATGTGCGTGCGGAAACACGTTCACGACCGGTTCTACAAGCAACGCAATCCAAACGGAGCTGTGCAACCAATGCCATCCGTTTTTCACAGGGACACAAAAGATCATTGACTCTGCACGCCGCGTGGAGACATTTGAAGCGCGTTTGTCTAAAAAGGCCGGTTCCGTACGCAAAAAAACCGCCAAGAAAGTCGCACGACGCTCAAAGCTCGCCGAAAGCAAGAAAGCGAAAACCGAGGCCACTGCCATAGAAAAGTAGCTGGTTGAAATGCATCCATTTTTGGTACCATACGGTTCCATAGATGGGTGTTTTGTATGAACGTGAATGAATATCGCCAACGCAAAGAGGAGCTGGAACGTTTGATTGCCGCGCCAAAGGCCACAAGCGACCGTGTTTTGTTTGCCGAATTATCTCGAGAATACAAACGCGTGTCTGAACTTGTAGCCATCGCTGACGAGATGGACGCTCTACAAAAACAGCGCGAAGAGGCGCGCGAGCTGGCGCGAGACAGCTCACAAGAAGTTCGTCTTATGGCCGAGGAAGAACTCGCCGGAATCGAAGAGCGTCTTCCCATCCTGGAAGATTGCCTCACTCACCTGCTCATTCCACCGGATCCAGAAGATGATCACCCAGCCATCATTGAAGTACGCGCGGGAACCGGTGGCGACGAGGCGGCGCTGTTTGCTGGTGAACTTCTGCGAATGTACATGCGCTACGCACAAGAGCGCGGATGGAAAACGCAAGTCATTAGCACCAGCGACACAGAACTTGGCGGCGTCAAAGAAGCGATCGTGCAAATCGATGGCGAAAGTGCGTTCGGCGAGCTCAAGTGGGAGTCCGGCGTTCATCGCGTACAACGCGTGCCAGAAACGGAAAAGGCCGGCCGCATTCACACATCCACCGCGAGCGTAGCCGTTCTGCCAAAAGTCGAAGAAACCGAGTTTGAACTGGATTTGAACGAACTCGATATTCAGGCAACCACATCGCAGGGCGCCGGCGGGCAAAGCGTCAACACCACGTACAGCGCTATTCGTATAATTCACAAGCCAACAGGACTCATCGTCACGTGTCAAGACGAGCGCTCGCAATCGCAAAACAAGATCAAAGCGCTCGAAGTGATGCGCGCGCGTTTGTATCAAAAGCAACAAGAAGAGAAACACAAGGAGCGTGACGATGCACGAAGAGCACAAATCGGCACAGGCGATCGCTCCGAGAAAATCCGCACGTACAATTTTCCACAAGATCGCGTGACCGATCATCGCATCAAAGAGCATTGGAGCAACATCCCCGTTATTTTGAGTGGAAAGATTCAGCCCATCGTTGATGCGATCAAACAGGCCGTTCATGAGACACGCGCAAAAGACGGCAACCGTCCTTGACTACAGGAGATAGGCGTGGTGCAATGTGCCCACTCGTGAAGAGCGAGCTGCTCGACGGCGCAGGGTCACTGCCCGGACTCTGCGCCCCGCCACCCGGGTCTTGCGACAACGCCTCCTCGTTGCAAGGTCCCGGGTGGTCTTTATTTTGGACCCGCTCTCGGAATAGGCACTTTGGCCCATTTTACACGCGATATGACACGACAACAGCTTTGGAAACAGATAGGCACGCGACTGAACGGACCGTATGCTCTTGACGACGCGCGACAAATCGTCGAGCACGTTTGTTCTTGCAGTCACGCCGAGCTTTTGGCAAACACAAACACTCCCGTGTCACGGCGTGAGCAGTGGCGCGCAAAACGTATGGCGGCCAAGCGCGCGCGCGGCGTCCCCATGGCATACCTGTTGAAATTGCGGTCGTTTTATGGTCGAGTATTTTTTGTGAATCGCCATACGCTCATCCCGCGCCCTGAAACCGAAACGCTTGTAGAAGAAGCGCTGGCGATTTCCACTCCTGATCTCATCATTGACGTTGGCACAGGTTCGGGCGCCATTGGTGTGACGCTCGCCCTTGAGCAAAACGCACCGGTCATCGCCACCGACATTTCGCGCTCCGCTTTGCGTGCGGCCAAGCGCAACGCGCACCGCTTGGGCGCTAACGTCAAATTTTTTCATAGTGATTTGATGGATCATCCCCGCGTTCGAGCCACGATGCATCAAGCGCGCTCAATCGTCGTCGTAGCCAATCTTCCCTATCTCACGCCCGCGTTTCTTCAAGATTCACCCAATGAAGTCACCAAACACGAACCCATGCTCGCGCTTGTGGCCGATGACAAAGACGGTCTTTGTTTGTATCGGCGCTTGCTCAAGCAACTGACTGCTTACAACAAGTCGCTTTCTATTCTGATGGAAATTGACCCACGACAATTGAAGGCGGCTCGCTCGCTCGCTTATAAACAATTCCCTCATGCCAAAGTTCACACGACCCTCGATCTTAGCCGCCAACCGCGTGTGATACAGATTGACGCGCCATCACAAGCATGATAGCGTCATCGCAAGGTACATATGAACATTACAGGACCTACAGGATTCCAAATCCGCAGGAGTGCCATCCAGAGAGAGTCTGTGGAATTTGTTGAACGTGACGGAAGACGCTTGAGTGTCAAAGTGATCATCCTTGGAGATATTCTCGAGGATCAAACACCAGGCGAGCATTCGCCAAACTGTATGCTGATTGTTGGCGTTGCGTGCGACGATGGCGGAAACGAGCGCGTCGTCCATATCCGCTACGATTCCCTGTCGCAGTCAGGAAAGATGATTACGCGATCTGATTTTTTGGCGGCCGCAAATCATGTTGGTCGCGCGTCACACCGTCCGAGGTTGGTGCAATAACGGTCGGTGGACGCGTCATGGACGGTCCCTATCTGGCCCCATGAAGAGAATCGCTTGTCTTTCTAGAAGCAACAGCCGCCCCTCACTACGGGCGGCTGAACTGTTTTTATTTGGTAACCTCGGCACCGATCGGCACCACGTGAATCCATGTCTTGCCGGGAACAAGCGCCGCTTCGTCTCCCGATATGAGTACAAAATGTGTTCGCTCATTGAGCCCGTCGCGCTTCCACGTTGCCTCCACCGCTTCGCCCGCGCGCATCACCAGCGCCTCCCCTTCTCCTGTCGTACGAATCTTTTTACGTCCCTCGTCATCCAAAACGCGAATATCAGTAAACATCACAATCACATTGGAGACTTCAATCGAGCTCCCATTTCGCATGATGTGCGCAGACCCATTATGAAAACGCGAGTATCGGTTTGTGGTCGGATCGTATTTCCACTCAACATCATAATAGCGATTGCCATAAGACACGGTAATTACCGTCGGCTCGACGGTCGTCGGATCCATTTCCTCAAACTCAAAGCCTTTGTAGTCAACCTCCCTTCCGACGACACGCTCCCAAGCATCCTCTAAGCGTTTCGATTCTGTGTACACATTATGCGGCGCCACACGTCGCTTGGAACGCCAAAACGTCGCCGTGTTAAAAAACTCATCCAAATTCAGCGTCCCTTTCGATCGAATGAGTGCGAGCGACTCCGAACTCCCGCCGACATGCGCAAACAGCGCGTCCCAATCTGTCGCCCAATCAACAAAATACGGCCGCGCACTGCGCACAGGACCAATTTCTTCCACGATTTCGTCGGCCGAAAAAAACGCCAGCCACCGCGTAATGTCTCCTTCAACGGGAGCCTCCATCACCATCAATGCTCGGTCAACGCCGTCCTGCGGACGCGCATCGAGCGAGTTTTCAATCACCACGGCATACACCGCCGGTTTTGTTGGCTCGTCTACGCGAGCTCCCGTAAGCGGATGCCGCAATCCCCCGTACATTCCCTCATCGTCCACGGCAACAACCGGTTGTTGCTTCGTGGGAGACGTCAATAGCACCCACAACCCCACAAGCACAACCACTATCACAGCTCCGGCAACGGAATACAAAGTCGGACCATCACAACGGATGATCCGATCCCTCCATGTTGGTTGCTCGCTATTTCTCATTTTTCGCGCCTTCCTCCTTCTCGTCACCTTCTTTCTCTGCTTTTCCGGCGACCTCAACTTTTGCCACGGCTTCGGCTTCGCTGGCAACATCCGTAAACGTTTCAGCCGTTCGCGGTGGATGCACGACGACGAGTGCCGTACGATCGTTCTCCATGACTTCAATGCCATCTGCTAATAACAAATCGGAAACATGTAACGACTGATCGAACTCCTTGAGTGAGCTTACGTCCACGTCAAACGAGTCAATCAGAGCACTCGGAATGGCTTTCACGAGCACCGATTCGCGGTTGACCACCAACATGCCTCCCGCCTTGACCGCAGGAGATTCGCCGACATAATTGAGCCGAATGTGTGCCGTCACCGGTTTACTCATGTCGAGCTGGCGAAAATCAACATGGATGGGCTCGTCGGTGATAGGATCGTATTGAATCTGGCCCATGAGCACCGGCACCCGATCACCATCTACATCGACATCAAACACGGTGCTCTCGGAAATCGTCTTGCGAAGTTTTAAAAATTCGCCACGATGAACGGTAACCGACGTGGACGCGTTGCGGCCTCCGCCGTACACCACCGCCGGAATCATCCCCTCCGCTCGAAGATCGTCTGCCTTGGAATCGGCGGAACGAGTAATAACGCTCAATATTTTGTGTTCCATAAAAAGATAATCGACCAGAGATAAGTGGGCCGAGTATGCCAAAACAACGAAATTCTGTCAACGGACTTACGCTCCCTCGTACGCCTGCTCTCGAATTCCCATCAAAAACCCCTCCTCGTTGAGCGCTTCGTGCACATCCAACACGTCGTCAACATCAAGGATTCGGTCAGAAATCAGGCGCTTGGCATCCGTGTGCGACAAGTCCGTCACAATACCAACGCAATGTACGCCAACGGCACTCAAGCGAAACAATACGAGAATCTTCTGCTCACATTTCTTGCACGAAAGGTGCACCAAAGAAGCATCTCCGTGCGTTTGAATCACCTTTGATTCCGTGGGAGTGTTTTTTGAAGAGCACAACGGACAGATGCTCATCAGCCGAAGTCCTTCGATGGATAGCTTTGAAGATTTAGGCTGTTTCATAATAGAATCTCTCTGAAAGTATAACACCCTTACGCGATAAGGGAATCAGTGTCAAGAGGGTTATCAACAGCGATGCCATGTTGTGTGCGCATCGAAATGCTCACCAAAATGCCAAACGCCATAAAACTAGAAACCAAAGAACTGCCGCCGTAACTCACAAATGGCAACGGTAGACCGGTGACCGGCACGAGTCCAAGATTCATTCCAATATTGACCGCCATTTGGATACCAATCATGGAAGCAATTCCAACAATCAAAAATGCGGAAAAGTCATCGCGCACACGCAATAGAAGTAGCCACTGCCTCCGCAAAAACAAGAAGAAGGCGCCAAGCACGAGCAGAACGCCAATAAACCCAAACTCCTCGGCAATGGCGGCAAAAATGAAATCGGTTTGCGCCTCGGGAAGATATTGTAGTTGGCTTTGCGATCCAAATCCAAGCCCCTTCCCCCACAGGCGTCCCGAACCAATGGCAATGCGCGCTTGGTGGACGTTGTATCCTACGCCCAGCGGATCGCGCTCAGGTTCTAGGAACGTCAAGACGCGCTCCTTTTGAAAATCCTGGAACAGCAAAAGCCAAGAGACCATCATGAGCGTTACAGCGCCGATCACAGAAACGAGCATGACTTTTCGATCCATGCCCGCCATGAGGAGCATGAACACCCAAATACCGATCATGAGCGCCGCCGAACCCACGTCCGGCTGAAGCATCACGAGAAACGCATATACGCCAACGGGGATTCCCGTGATGATCACCTCACGCCAACCGATGCGATGGTGCGTGCGCCGCGAGAGCATGCTTGCGAGCGTCAAAATCAGAATGAGTTTAACAAACTCGACCGGTTGCAAGTCCACAATCCCTACGTCAAACCATCCAGTGGTTCCGCGACGGGTGACACCAAAAAACAGCACGCCCAAAAGCAGTGCCGTACCAAAGACATACAGACTGCGCACATAGCTTTGAAGCTGGCGGTAATTTGAAAGCGCCAGCACCAGCGCGGCAAGAAGACCAACCAACAGCGCAACAAGTTGTTTCGTGAAAATGGACAGGGCGGCACTTTCTTGCGCCAGCGTGATGCCGTATTGTGCCGAGAGTCCGAGCACGACCAATACAAACACCGAGAGCACAAGCAACCAGTCCACAGAGGAAAAAAGTCGTGAAGTGAGACGCATTTACCGCCGGCGAATCAGCGTATCGCGCAGATGCACCGGAACCTCCGGACTCTCGGGACGATACACCGAGGCATCAAAGAGCGAGACGCGCGGAAATAAATCAATGCTCGTTGCAGGCGGCACTTGGCTAAACCAATTCACCTGCACCGTGCGCTCCTCAAGTGGCAGAACGTTTGAGAGCACTGTGCGATTGACGCCAACGACCGCACCTCCTCGGCGCAGAACCACAAACAAATCAACATCGTAAAATCCAAACCCCGATGTGTTTTTGAGCGTGAATGTCGTGCGGCCGAACGTCTTTGATCCAATAGCAATGTCGTTGCTATGGACAGGTTCTCCGATAGTTTTGAGGTTGAGCCGTTCCTCTTTCCAGGCAATCGGATACGGGATTTCTTTTTTATCAATGCGCCACCAATCCGTCTGTTCTACCACGAGCTGTGCCCCGCTTGGTCGTGGAGCCTCAACGCCCCATGCCACCAGCGGCGCCGTTTCGCCTTGCAGGAGAATCGTCGTCTGCGGTTCTGATGAACGTCCGCCATACGTAAAGTGATAGGTAAGTTGCGCCACCCACGCTTCGTTGGCGTTTTCTGCAAAGGCAACCACATCATAAGCATCAGCGCTTGACACCACAACGGGCGCGCGCAACGTGAGTTCTTTCGGCGCCTGCGCACTCGCGGTTTCATGCAGACTCCCGGCTCCGTCAAAAAATGTGTTCACCAGTACCTGTTCGCGTGAATAGTCAATCAGCAGATAATCCACAAACTTCCACAGTCCCACAAGTCCAATGACGGCCTCCAGCACAATCAAAAATACGACGCCGCCGCGCTTGAGTGTTTCGCGATGACGAATCCACCAAATCGCGCGGTCAAACTGCTTGGCGGTTTTTTTTGTCTCTTCCTTGAGCGTCGGTCCGCGCAACTCGGATGCAACGTCCACATCCGCCTCCAATGGAGCCGGTGACTTTTTGAAGAATCCCATAGGCCCCCATAGTATAGCATCCTACGCGTCCATCTTGTCGTTTACGCGATTTTCATGTAGGATAGCTTCACTATGCCAGCAAAAAAGATCGCCAAAAAACCGGCGACATCATCGTCAAAAAAACCCGCCGCAAAGTACGGCGCACAGCAAATTCAGGTGCTCGAGGGACTCGACCCGGTACGCAAGCGACCGGGTATGTACATTGGTTCGACCGGTGAGAGCGGTCTCCATCATTTGATTTGGGAAGTCGTGGACAACTCCATTGACGAAGCGATGGCCGGATTTGCCAACACCATTACCGTGCGTCTTTTGCCGGACAGCTGGGTGAGTGTGGAAGACAACGGCCGAGGCATTCCGATTGACAAGCATCCAAAATACAAAGTGTCAGCGCTCGAACTTGTACTCACCAAACTGCACGCCGGCGGCAAATTCGGCGGAGAGGATTCCGGATACAAAGTGTCCGGCGGACTGCACGGCGTAGGTGTTTCGGTGGTAAACGCGCTTTCCACCGAACTCAAGGCCGAAGTAAAACGCGACGGGAAAATCTGGGAACAAACCTACAAGATGGGCAAGCCATCGAGCAAAATCAAAGCGACGGGTCCGTCAAAGAGCACAGGCACAAAAATCACCTTCAAGGCGGACGCGTCTATTTTTGAGACGACCGTGTACAAATACGGAACGGTGCTCGATCGTTTGCGTCAACACGCGTATTTGACAAGCGGCGTAAATCTGATCGCCATAGATGAGCGTGAACCAGACCAAGTACGCGAATATCAGTTTTACTTTGAAGGCGGCGTGGCCAGTTACGTTCGTCACATCAACATCGGAAAAAAGCCGAAGCATGAGTCCATCATGCACACTAAAAAGGCCGTGGATAAAATCGAAATTGAAGTTGCGCTTCAGTACACCGAGGAGTTTCACGAGAACATGTTTTGCTTTACGAACAACATCTTGAACCCCGAGGGCGGAACGCATTTGGTGGGATTTCGCACGGCGTTGACGCGCGTCTTGAATACCTACGGCCGTGATAAGGGGTTTTTGAAGGAGAAGGACACAAATTTAACGGGGG
>Ga0155246_105_pt2 | contig 27329 bp, 26 predicted proteins | sample RifCSPhighO2_02_FD_106214 | JGI IMG/M metagenome (GOLD analysis project Ga0155246, IMG submission 106214) | Candidatus Uhrbacteria bacterium RIFCSPHIGHO2_02_FULL_53_13 | reverse complement strand
TGCAAATCCGTCTTGCTTTGCACGCATCAATACCTCGTCCAAGTACGCTCGCACGCTCGGAAATGTTTCGAAGTACTTCTCAATAAACGCCTTTGCTTCAGCGAAACTCACCTCGATGCTCCGCGATAGAGCGCGCGGACCCATGCCATAAATGATGCCAAAGTTCACCGTTTTTGCGGCGCGACGCTGCTTTTTTGTGACCTCCTCTTCGGCAACACCAAACACTTTTGCCGCGGTAGCTTGGTGAATATCGCCGCCATCTTTAAAAATTTGAACCATCGTTTTATCTCCCGAGAGCGCCGCCACCAACCGCAGTTCGATTTGCGAATAGTCCGCCGACACAAGTTGACAGCCGCGTGGCGCTACGAATGCCGCTCGAATCTCGCGCCCCAAATCGGTGCGAATTGGGATGTTTTGCAAATTTGGATCTTGGCTCGATAGCCGCCCCGTCACCGCAACCGTTTGATTGTACGTCGTGTGCACGCGTCCAGCGGCATCACGCAATACTGGAAGCGCATCAATATACGTTGACTTTAACTTGGCGAGCTCGCGATACTCACCAATGAGCGGCACGATTGGATGAGTGTCGTAGAGCTTCTCGAGCATCGGCGCCGCCGTGGAGTAGCCGCTCTGCGTACGCTTGATGCCTTTCGTTGGCAAATCCAGCGTGTCAAACAGCACGTTCGCAAGCTGGGAAGGCGAATTGATGTTGAACTCGACGCCCGCCTCTTTGTGAATACGCTTCGTCAACGCACCAAGCTCTCCCTCAAACCGTTTTGACATTTCGTGAAGCGCCGTGACATCAATCTCAATTCCCGTTGCCTCCATCCGCGCCAAAATAAAGATCGTAGGGTGCTCGATGGCGTCATAGAGCTTAAGCATTCCGTCCTTTTGTAGCCGAGTACGTGCCTCGTGTGCGGCCTCAAGAAAGCGCGCAATCGCACCGCCCCAATCCATAAGAGCGTCGTCGGTTTCAAAGTGTTTTGGCATCGTGACACGCACACCGACAAGATCTTCAAGCATTGAAGGGATGTCATAGTCGCGATTCCCCGCGCGGATAAGATAGCTCACAAGCATCATGTCGGTGCCGCGCTCGGACAACGTGAGACCATGTTTGGAAAGGAGATGCCAAAGACGCTTTGCGTCGTGCGTTACAACGTCGCCATGAGTCAGCAATGTGGACAGCGCGGCCAGCGTCGCACGCGACGGCGAACGAAACACGAACGTGCGCGTGCCATCAGAGAGCGTAAGCGCCGTGATAGACGAACCAAACAAATCCTCAGCGTGATCGCGGATGTCGAGCGCAAGCGACGGAGCATCGGAAAGCGCCTTCATCGCCTCGTCGACATACACACCGTCCGTGTCGACAACCACATTTGCCTTTCTATGCTTGGTTGTCTTAATCTCTCGATTTTTGATGCTCGATTCTCGATTCCCATCCAGCCCCTCAATCCTCCGAAGCAACGTCGTAAACTCAAACCGTCGGTACGCTTCTGCCACCTTTTCCCAATCGAGCGCCCCAATGTGCGCGTCTTTGAGGGAGAATTTCATCGGCACGTCGCGTTTGATGGTCGCTAACTCCAAACTCATGCGAGCGTTTTTTTCGTCTGATTTTAACTTGTTTTGCAAGGATTCCTTGGCGTTGATTTTGCCGTCTTTGAGCGCCGAGTACACGCCGTCGAGCGATCCATGCGCTAAAATGAGCTCGGTTGCGCCCTTGTCGCCAATGCCCTTTACACCGGGGATATTGTCGGACGCGTCACCTTTGAGCGCTTTGTAATCCACGATGTGCTCGGGACCAAAGCCATAGCGCTCGCGCACGGCATTGCTGTCGTAAAGCTTTGTCTGCGAGAGGCCCTTCACAAAAAACTCCACGACCGTCGAATCGTCCACAAGTTGAAGTGCGTCCAAATCGCCCGTGATAATCACGGTTTGATACGCTTTGTTGCGGCGAACGTGCTCGGCGACCGTGCCAATTAAGTCATCCGCCTCAAACCCCTCGATCCCAAACGACGGGATGCCAAACGCACGCAGAAACTCATCGACAAGTGGGATTTGGTCGTACAGCTCCTGCTCCTTTTCCTCGCGGCCCGCTTTGTAGTCTTCAAAAACCTCGTCGCGAAACGTGCCGCCCTGCACATCCCAACACACGGCAATGTGCGTAGGCTTTTTTTCGGTGAGCAATTTGTGGAGCACCATCGCAAAGCCGTACACGGCGTTGACGACCGTGCCATCTTTGGTGGTAAGTGGCGGAATGGCGTGCCACGCGCGGTGCAGAAGCGAGTTGCCATCGATGATATAGAGCGTTTTTTGTTGGCTTGCCATGTGCAGAACATCGTATCAGGAACGGAGAATAAGTTCACCCCCGCCGGCAGGCCCGGAGGGGGTGAAGAGTTGCCAGAGCGGCGAAGATGTTCGCTACGCGAGCACCGGCGCGGGGGAGGGCCCCATGACCGGCTTGAGGTTGTGCTGGCTCGTCGTGAGCCGGGCACCGCTGCCCGGCAGCGCCGAGCTGATCTCGATGAGCTGGTGCCCGATGCGGACGACCAGCTTGTTGTCCGTGATGTCGAGCATCGGCTCGCCGCGCGGCGCGGCGACGACGGTGTTCTGCGAGTCCTCCAGCACCTCGCCGTGCCTCCGGATGAGGCCGGCGAGCACGGTCGAGTCGCTCGTCGAGATGATCGACCGCCTGGTGACGAGCACCAGCGACCGTCCGACGATCGCCCCGAGCACGACCGCATCTCCGGCGTACCGGAGCGGCGCGACGATGCTCGAGATCGGGTGCTGCGCGATGTACTCGACGTCGCCCACGCACTCCGTGTCGACGACGAACGCGCACATCACCTCGCGCGCCTCGTGCGAGACGAGGCAGTTGACCCCCACCCGCAGGGCGAACTTCCCGTGCTTGCGGGGGTTCGGCCCGAGGTTGAGCTTCCGCTCGCACTCGGCGAACCGGCTCTCCATGTCGAACTGCCCCCAGAAGGGGATGTTGGTGGCGACGCTCGCGAGCGCCGTCTCCGTCCCCGCCAGGGTGATCACCGCCCGGGCGCAGTCGGCCCAGACGATGGAGTGGATGCGCACCGGCGGCCTGCCCAAGGCCGTGGTGTGCGGGTTCTGCGGGGAGCCGTTGGCTCCCTGTCCCACGTCAGCGTTGCCCTTCAGATCCATCTGGTTCTGCTCTTTTCTGCTGTCCGGGCCTGCTCATGCCCGGCGTTCCGACGCCCCTCGCACGCTCCTCTAGCGTGCGACAAGACAAGGGCGATACTATCGGCTTTGCGAATCTGTGTCAAGGGGTGTCCATACATGATACTCGATACGTGATACTTCTATAAAAACTCATCCCCCGCCGGTAGACCCGGTGGGGGATGATGTGGCGCGCAGAGCGCGTCACGAGGGTGAGCGAACAAGAGACGGCCCCGTGTTCAGGACCGAGCAGACAGCGCGAGGCCGCCTCTCGTCGCTCACGCCGGCCGAAGCCGGTGAGGAGTCAGGCGGTCGCGCCGTTGCCGTTCTCGAGCGAGATGCCGGCGGCGCGCCGGAACGGCCCGGAGAGGGCCGCGAGCGGCACGCGGCTGGTCGCGCCGTCCTTCGTCACGATCGCCGTGCCGGTCTGGCTCTCGGCGATGTCGGCGAAGAGCGAGACGAGCGCGCCGTAGTTGTCCGTCGTCTTGACGACCTCGATGTCGCCGTTCGGCTTGACGCCGACGGCGATGTTGGTCTCGTTGTCGGCGAGGCCGACGATGACGCGCGTCCCGTTGCTGATCATGGTGATCGGCGGGGTGTCGAGCCCGACCTTCTTGCTGTCGAGCAGGTACTCCATGGGGATGTTGCCGGTGTCCATGATCGTGGCGAACATCTCCGCCGAGAGGCGGCGGGTGACGATCGCCCTCGAGTCGGTCACCAGCACCGCCCGCCCGTACACGAAGTGCACGAACCGCACGGTCTCGCCGTCCATGGTGAGCGCCTGGGCGAACGACTCCTCCATGGAGGGCTCGTTCATGTCGATCGCCGTCACGACGAGGATCGCCTTGATCCGCTTGGGGTCGACCGTGTGCCGGCCGTTGAAGCCCTCCGCCGGCACGAAGCCGGACGCGATGAGCTGCTGGACGATGGCGGCGAACTGCCGGTCCTCGATGAAGTTGGCGCCGTCCTCCATGCTGACGACCGCCAGTCCCATCAGGTGCGGGCGGATCGTGACGATCGTCTGCACGCCCTTGGGCAGGGTCGCCTTGATCGTCGCCGTGTCGGCGCCGTCCTTGGCGACGAGCGCGTGGAGCGTGCCGTCGCGCGGGTCGTACCCGAGCTCGACGACGTTCTCGACGTTGCCGACGACCGAGAGCATGCTAGCGTCCTGGTAGGGGAACACGAACAGCTGGTAGTCCTCGCCGTCCTCCGTGAGGTACTGGCCGAGGGGGTCGTCGGTCTCGCTGTCGTGCTCGGTGTTGAAGTACGCCGTGAGGGCGCTGATCGCCTGGGCGAGCCAGGCGAGGATGGGGAAGGTGGGCTTGCGCCCGCCGGGGGTGTTCATCTGGGTTCAGTCTCCATGGGGGGTCGCTCGATGGCGCCCCAAATTGTTGTTCGACTCTCTGTCTCGGGCCTCTTACTCCGATTCCTTGATTCACATTCCCATAGATCCGTTGTCTTTGCCTCCTTTCCGGATAGGGAATTGCGTCTCTTGTTCACTTTGTAAAGAAGCGTGCTCCTTCATTCGCCACCATCTTATCGCACTTCGATTCGATGATTTTGAACTTGGGAAAGCGTCGCGGATACTACACGAGGCCAAAAAAGCTGTCAACGGTCATATACTCACATTAGACTTCATTAGCTAATACTAGCCATTTTCTTGCAACTTTTACTCAAAAGCTATGCTCGACCGCTTGACAAAGCCGCCTTTTCATGATACCTTTCAAAGTCGTCGCAAATGCAGATTTCGCGAGACGAATAGGCACAAACGATTGAGTAAGGCTGGAATTCAGTAACGGAGATTTGCCACAGACGCCCTAAGTTTATCGAAGGGCGTTTTGCGTTATTTGGATCTGTTACAAACCATTGCATTTTCGTAAAAATAACAGTAGAGTGCCATCGTTCCAAGCGAATGCTCTCCAATCATGGCGGCCATGGTGAAATGGTTATCACATCGGGTTGTGGTCCCGGCGTTACGGGTTCGATCCCCGTTGGCCGCCCCAGCAAAAATACCGACCTTGCGTCGGTGTTTTTGTTGGTGGTGGTCCAACGGAGATCGAACAAAGGGATGGTAAGGGGAGTCGAGCCGCAACAAAGGAATGCCATTGAGGCATTCCGTGACGGTGAGACGGGCTTGCCGATGTGCATCGTTCAAATCTTTAGATTTGAACAGAGTGATGCACCGGCAAGGGCAATACCGTTTTTCCCCTTACTTGCGGGGGGTGACGCTCGACAGTCTTTAGACTGTCGAGCAACCAGAGGGGCGGAAGCCCCTATGGAGAGCGAAGCGACTGTGAGACCCCGTTGGCCGCCCCAGCAAAAAACTTCCAGTTCGTCTGGAAGTTTTCTGTTGATGATGATAATTGGCGTGGATCGAACCTTGCATCCTTGCTTGCCCTGAGTTCTTCGGTGCGTACGCGTTGAGTCCAAACATCGAAGAACCCGTTTCGCGATCACTTTACTGAACCAAATCATCTGCCCCTTCCGTCTCATCTCCAATTCCATCGTTCGTAAAGCGCCATGTATTCATCACGGCATCAACAATCTCATTGAACGGATTCTCGAGCTCGGCTCCGGTCACCGGATCAACACCAACGGCAACTGGAAACGTCACCTTCACCTCAAGCATCAATCCGCGACCGCTATCAATAAAGTATCGGCGACGCACAAGCAACGGCTCACCATTGAGCACCGGTTCAACGTACCAATCCACATACGCATCGTGAGCGTCAAAACGCCGTGCGTCGTATCCAAAATCCGTCGTCTCCACGGAAAGCGGGAACGCCTCGGTCGCATCGGGGAACAAGCTCGCGTATTGCGCACGCTTTTCCTCAATTGCCGCGCTCACCTCTTCCACGGTCGTAAACCGCTTCTGCGTCGCGCTCTTGAACGACCGCTCGTCATATTTCACCGCACTCACGATCATCTCGACCTCATTTGACGATAATTGCGCAAGACGCACTGTTTCGTCCTGGATCTCGACACTCGCGTCAGCCGTCCACGCGATTGGGAACATAAGCGAGATGCCATAGAAATCGTTGACGTACCGTGTGTGCGTCGGTTCTGGCGTCACCTCGTTGCCCGCACCGTCCGACACCGGCATCGGCGCCACGGCTTGCGTGTATCCTTTCACGATCTCGGGATCAAGCTGTACCCCATCGGCCAACTTTTGCGCCGCGAGCTGTTCGGCGAGCCGGTTCACGAGGCCCTCGTCAACCGCGCCTTCTTGTACCGGAGGCTCAAAGTAGCGAGAAGCAATAAACCCGCCGACAGTGAGCCCAATCAAAACGGCCACGATTCCGAGCGCCAAGGCGGAAATTATTGGTTGGTCTTCCTTTCGTGAGGATCGATTTTCGTCCTTCTCCATACGATCAAGCGGTTTTCCTTCTAAGGATTTCTGCTTGGATTGCACGCGTTTGCGCGACGATGATTTCTTCTCGGACATACTATTTTTTTCGATTTCCCATTTCACTGACGGCCTCAAAGGCACGCAAAACCTCGAGCGGAACCGCAAAAATCACCGTGTTTGACTGGTCCGACGAAAGGTCATTGATGGTGTTGAGGGTGCGCAAGTGCAACGCGCCAGGACTTGCGGCGAGCGTCTTAGCCGCACTCGCCAAATTGTTCGCCGCTTCAACCTCGCCAACCGCCTTGGTCACCACCGATCGCCGCTCGCGCTCCGCTTCGGCTTGTTTGCCAATCACGCGACGCATATCCTCGGGCAACAAAATGTCCTTCAACTCCACGTTGTCCACTTGAATTCCCCACGGATCGGTAAGCTCGTCAACAATTTTCTTGATGTTTGCGCTCGCTTGTTCTCGGTTTTGCAAAAGCTCATCCAGCTCCATTTCGCCAACCACATTTCGCATGGTCGTTTGCGCAAGCTGACTGACCGCGTACTGAAAGTGCTCCACTTCAATAATAGCCTTGTCGGCTTCCTTTACTTTGTAGTAAATCACCGCGTTGATTTGGCATGAGATATTGTCTTTTGTAATGGCCTCTTGGTTTGGAACATCCACTGCCTTTACGCGAATGTCAATGCGCGGCATTTTCTCAATAACCGGCAACACAATACGCCATCCCGGCTGTCGCACCCCCACAAACTTCCCAAAACGGAACTTCACGCCCCGTTGGTACTGCTTCACTTCACGAATCGATATGAGCAGAACAAAGACCACGAGAGTAAGCAGGCTGTAAATAGATCCCATAATCGCTAGAGTTAAGAGAGTGAGCCGTGAAAAGAGTTTAGCGCGATGACCCCATATTGCCAAGAAGCATGCGCCAAATGCAGCCCCTGTGGATAAAAGTACCAGGTACCTTTATCCATACCGTACCATGATCACAGAAATGCAAAAATCCGCTTTTGCGGCGGATTTTGCTTGATAGGTCTGGCATCCAAGAATAGGTCTGGCATCCAAGAATGGACTATTTGATTTCGGTATAGCCGTCTCTCTCCATGAGTGAGCGAGCCTGCGCCAAGGCTTCATTCCTTGCGGCAACTCTGTCGAGATTCCGAGATCTTCCCACACACATTCTTCTAGTGAAATCCATATTCGAAGCGTCAATGGTTTCTCCCTCTTCCAGTTTATGTATCGTCACCATTGTTTCGCCGCCTGTTCGATCCATCTGCACAATCATCGTAAATTCGTTTCCGGCCGCATTGCGCACACGCATCGCATACTTTTTTTCACGTGCCGCGGCTTCCACGGCCTCATTATTAGCCAATGACTCTGAATCGTGTGACATATTGCCTTTCGAATAAGGAGTAAATATCTTGATATGACGGGCCTGCCATCCAAAGCTCGGCAAAGCCGAGCGAAGAATGGCGCCCCGGGCAGGACTCGAACCTGCAACCTGATGGTTAGAACCCACCTACTCTATCCAATTGAGCTACCGAGGCGTGGGCCGAATATAGGTGAAAAATGGACATTTGTCAATGCGCAGAACCACCGAAACGACGAGAAAAGAAACGCTTGCTACTTTTGTTTTGTGCAAGCTTTGAGCCTAGACACATCTCTACCTGATTGGTTCCACCCACGTGGATTGAAGGTGCGTTTGTTGGTGAGAGGCGATCGAAACCTCAACTTCGTCGAAATGGCCTCGACGGCAGATTACTTGAGAGTCGAGAAGAGAGGCAGGACGGCGCGAACGTGCGATTCGCTGTTTGCTGGCGTATTCAGCATAGCGCCGAGGAATACACAGAGGGAAGGCGCGCTGTGCCCGAGGATTGGTTGCATTTCATGTTTTTTGACCCCAATTCGTATGCTCCTGTTTACGGACAAAACAGGCACGTTCAGTGGGTACGTAGACATGGTGCCGAAATTGGCAGAATTGGGGCGTTTATCAGAAATGGCAACTATAGTCATCACACTATGAAAGAGGACTCCATCATCCATGAAACAGGCGAACTCCTTGCTCTGCAAAGAGAAAAAATCCTCAAGGTATCTACGGATACCTCTGTGGTTTTTTCTCTTTGCAGAGCGGCAGATTTCATCCCGTTTCAAGAATGCTAAATCCTCTTTCATAGTGTGATGACTATACCTCAACATCCCCGGACCGGGGATTGGGAGAGACGGGGATCCCAATATCTCCGTCGAACTCGACGAGGAAATGAGGCGCGCCGTTCGCGCTCTGCTCCAGAAAAGATGACCTTCACGCCCCGCGACACTGTCTGCGGGGCGGCACTATTTTCTGCGCCTGTCGTGGTGACGCTTATGAACCTGCCGCAAATGCTTGTCGGTAACGTGTGTATACACCTGCGTCGTCGTGATGGACGAATGGCCGAGCATAGCCTGCACCGAGCGAATGCCGGCGCCGCCGCGCAACAAATCGGTTGCAAATGTGTGACGCATGGTGTGCGGCGACACTTTTTTCGTAATTCCCGCGCGGCGCGCATACTTGTCAACGATGCGCTGAATGGAGCGCGGCGTAAGCGACGTTGAATCGCGCGCATCCTTTGCGCGGTCGTGCGACACAAACAAGAACGGTGCCGTGTCCTTGCGTTTTTTTAGATACGTAGAAAGGGCCTCTCGCGCACGGTCACTCAAAAACACAATGCGCCGCTTGGAGCCCTTGCCCGTCACGGTAAACTCATCTCGCTTCAGATTGATTTGATCAATGTCAAGCTTCGCCGCCTCCGATACGCGCAATCCCGTAGAAAACAGCAGTTCCAAAATCGCTCGGTCGCGCAGAGCCACCACATCTTGACCTTTGGGCGCATCGAGCAAGCGTAAAAGTTCCTCCTCCTCCAAAAATTCAACGTGACGATCGGGCTGTTTTGCCAACTCGATTTTTTCCGGAGCAAGCGTTTTGAAATCGCGTTTTGTGAGGAACTTCAAAAAGGAGCGCAGAGCAATCAAATGATAGTTTTGTGTCGTCACTTTTGGCCCATCCGCGTTGCGTCCTTCAATGGAGCGGTTGATGTGTTGGCGAAACGAGCGCACAAGCGGCAAAGTAATGTCTTTTGGCGAGGGAAATCGCGCCCACGACAAAAACCGCCGCAAATAGAAGTCGTAATTTTGCAACGTGCGTTGCGATCGTCCCTTCTCAAGCTCAAGATACTCAAGAAAGTCAGTAAGTTGCTTTTCAATTCCTGTTTGTTTCGACATACCTGCTCATGATTGACAGAATCACCATCGTTCAGTATACTTCATTTAAATTATTCCTGACGCGTTTCTGGGATATCGGCCTCTCCAGCCGCCTTCTCGGTTCCGCGCTAATTGGTGACTATGCTAAGCAAACGGCAAAAGGAGAACATCATTACAAAGTACGCGACGCACAAGAATGACACGGGCTCCCCGCAAGTGCAGATTGCGATTTTGACCTCGGAAATTGCGGATTTGACTTCGCATTTGCGCGAGCACAAAAAGGACCACTCGTCCCGACGTGGACTTTTGCGCAAAGTGAATGAGCGCCGACGCCTTTTGAAATATCTCGAACGTGAGGATGTGAAGGGGCACAAAAAGCTCAAAGAGGCTCTCAAACTCAAATAGATTTGTCGTTCCCGTCTCTAAGATCATCAACCATAGAGACGGGATCGATGTTTTAGTCATATTTTCATGCATTTATTTTTATGATGATGGACACCAAACACCAGCGCGTCGGTGTGTTTATTGACGTGCAGAACATGTATTACAGCGCTCGAAATTTGTTCGACCGCAAAGTGAACTTTGGGAATGTCGTAAAGAAGCTCGTTGATAAGCGACAGCTCATTCGAGCTATTGCCTACGTTGTGAGCACGAAGGCCGGCGAGAACATCCCGTTCTTCGACGCGCTTAAGGGCATGGGCATTGAAGCTAAAGAAAAGGAGCTGAAGGAGTATTTCAGCGGACAAAAGAAAGCCGATTGGGATGTGGGGATCGCCATCGACGCCGTAGAGATTGCCGATGGCTTAGATGTTGTACTTTTAGTCTCCGGCGATGGGGATTACATCCCGCTCGTGCGCTACTTGCAACACCGTGGCAAGATCGTTGAAGTGGCTTCGTTCCGCGAGACCACGTCTTCCGAGCTCATCGAGGTCGTCGGACGGCATCGCTTTACCAATCTTTCCGAAAACAAGCGCACATTCCTGATGGGCGACAGCGGACACGATAGCTCTGCGCCATTGAATACCGTGCAAAAAGCCAACGGTGGTTTATCTGCGTCCAGTTCAGATTTCCGCGTACCTCCCGCAGAATCGGAAGCGGCAAAGCCTATCGCGGACGAAGATCTCTCCCCAAACGAGCGCGCTCTAAACAATTGATGGCTATGGATAAAGGTACCAGATACCGTTTCGTTTTCTGCGCTTAAAACAATAACGTTCTTCAATAATCCAACGAATTCAGCAAACAACTGTGGATAAAAGTACCAGGTACTTTTATCCACAGGTCGCACATCGGTCTGGAGTTCCGCTAAGTCACGCGAGATTCCGGCCGGTCCACGACACGGATCTCCTTATTCATCTGGCGGAAAGACAATGAGATCTCGACTTTCGAGCCGAGGGCTTAAGTCTTTCCACCAGCGACAGAACTCTTATGGATATAAAACAATTCAAGCTCGACTGGGGCGGCAAAACGCTCGCCGTCGAAACAGGGCGCCTCGCTCATCAAGCCGATGCCGCCTGTACCGTGCAGATAGGCGACACGATTGTGCTCACAACGGTCGTCATGTCAAAAGATGTGCGTCCTGGCATGGGATTTTTCCCTCTTATGGTGGACTTTGAAGAAAAGTACGCCGCCGCTGGAAAAATCAAAGGATCGCGATTCATCAAAAAGGAAGGCCGTCCGTCGGACGAAGCGGTGCTCACCAGCCGCATGATTGATCGCACTATTCGTCCGCTCTTTCCGGCGCGTTTACTCAATGAAGTGCAGATCGTCTGCAACGTCCTCTCGTTTGACGCCGAGAACGATGCGGATATCCCGGCAATGATTGGGACGTGTATTGCGCTCCACATGTCGAATATTCCGTGGAACGGGCCAGTGAACGGTGTACGCATGGGGCTTTTGGACGGCACGTGGGTTGTGAACCCAACGTACAAAGAGCGCGAACGCGCGATGGCCGATTTGGTCGTATGCGGAACGTCCGACAAGCTCATTATGATGGAAGCGGGCGTCAACATCGTGCCGGACGATTCAATTGTCGAAGGCATCGCCGAGGGACTCAAGCAACTTGAGCCGCTCATCGCATTCACGGAGCAGATTCGCTTGGCCGTGGGCTTAGAAAAGGTAGATCCAACTACTGAATCGGACGAAGCACGCGCCATACGCGAGCAGGTTGAGACGCTCGCCAAGCCGTTTATCACTAAGCAAGTTGAGGCGCACATGTTTAGCGCGCCTCTCGCCACAAAGACCGAGCGCAGTTTAGCAAAATCCAAAATCTACGCGGATCTTTCGGTACACTTGACAGAGCAGGGAATTGCCGGCGAGCATCATGTTCACGGCACATCGCTCATTTACGACGAAGTTCAGCGCTATGTTTCAGAGCAGATCTTGAAAAAAGATCGTCGCGTTGACGGTCGCGGTATCGAGGACGTGCGCGCCATTGGCGCCGACGTTTCGTTCTTGCCGCGCACGCACGGCTCGGCCATTTTCAGCCGCGGTGAGACGCAGATTCTATCCACCACGACGCTCGCCGGTCCAAGTTTTGAACAGATCGTGGACACCATGGAGATGGACATCAAAAAGCGCTACATGCACCACTACGCGTTCCCGGCGTTTAGTGTTGGTGAAACAAAGCCAAACCGCGGTCCTGGACGCCGCGAAATTGGTCACGGCGCGCTCGCTGAAAAGGCGCTCGAGCCCGTTTTGCCGAGCAAAGAAGACTTTCCGTACGTCATGCGTGTCGTGTCCGAAACGATGGGTTCAAACGGCTCAAGCTCGATGGGATCCACGTGCGGTTCAACGCTCGCGCTCATGGATGCAGGAGTCCCCATAAAAGCACCGGTTGCCGGTGTGGCCATTGGTCTTGCTTCCTCGCAAGATATGAGCCAATGGAAAGTCATCACCGATTTGCAGGATTTAGAGGACGGTCCCGGCGGTATGGATTTCAAAATCACGGGAACGCGCGATGGCGTGACCGCCGTTCAACTCGACACAAAAACAGCGGGATTGCCAATGGAGGTTGTACGCGAAGCGTTCCGACAGGCCAAGAACGGACGTGTCAAGATTCTCGACGTCATGGAAACAACGATTTCACAGCCACGCACCGAGCTTTCCAAGTACGCGCCGCGTATTGAGAGCTTGATGATTCATCCGGATAAAATTCGTGAAGTCATTGGACCTGGTGGAAAGATCATCAACGCCATTATTGACGCCACGGGCGTTGATATCAACATCGAAGACGATGGACTCGTGACGGTCACATCCGTGGACGCCAACGGCATCAAAGAAGCGATTCAGTGGATTAAGAACATTGTTGCGGAAGCGGAGGTTGGCGCAACCTATAAGGGAAAGATTGTAAGACTAATGGATTTTGGAGCGTTTGCCGAGTTCTTGCCAGGTAAAGACGGTCTCGTACACATCTCGGAAATAGCGCCGTTCCGTATCGGAAAGGTGACAGACGCGGTGAAGGAAGGCGATGAAGTCTTTGTGAAGGTCATTGAGATAGACTCCATGGGCCGAGTCAACCTCTCCATGAAGCAGGCGGAGGGAAACGAAACGCTGTTTGCGCGAATCCCAAAGTCGCAAACGCCATCAAACGGAAACAGCGGTGAGCGTGGCGGTCACGGCAATGGCGGGCGACCGCGTCCTCCTCAACGACCACGAGGTGCGCGCCATGGCTAGCATGAGCAACAATACAAACAACACGGCACGCGGCGATTTTGTACGCCGCGGTGTTGTTATTTTGTTCATTACCCTCATTGCTTATCTTGGCGTCCGTTGGAGTCAAACGGCTTTACCGGAAAATGGACAAGATGTTGGGGATCACCCAATTCTTTCAATGGATGTTGCGGCCGTCATTAGCCTCAATCGACCAGCCAATGAGGTGGTTTTGCCACAAATTCTCGACGCGTTTTCCATTTCAGGCGATCATCGTACGATTGTTGTCTACAACAGTGGCAATATCGCCACTATCCCCGATTCACAGCGCGAATCTGTAGTCACTGAAGCCTCACGAGCTCACGGATGGTTCCTTCCGAACATGATTGGGACGGTTTCCATAAGTACAGACTCTCGCCAAGCAACCATTCCACTTTTTCGTAGCCAAAAAGGCTTGTTCACACCTCTTGCAAGCAAAAACAAGACCATTACTACTCTCTGGAATAAAGACGCCATGTCTGGAATCCGCGCAAAATGCCCTGACGAATGTGATGAACTCCCTCACGACTTGTCCACATTTAGCCAAAGCGATCTAGAATTTGATCTGTTCACTTATTCTAGCGACATAATAAACATGAGCTTTGACACGGCGACTAAAAAAGAAACTATTGTTAAAGTATTATCGAACATCGTTGCACGACAAAGTCCTGAAACACAGCAAAGAACCCTTCCCGATGGGACGATCTATCGAGCACTTGTACCAAATTCCAATGTCAACGTATCCGATGGCTCGATTGGTGATGGAACTATTACAACAATTCAAGCAGGGGACAAAAAGTGGACAATTCTACAACACGCAGGCTCATTTTTCTCCACAAACGACAACAAGACACAATCTGCACTTTTGTCTACACAACTGTTGACAAACAAGGTGTGCGGGAAAAAACCAATTTGGTTTTATCAATTGATTGATAGCGAAGCTTGGCCAAATCCTATTTTTGTCACACAGTCAAGAAATAGAGTTACCGTTTGCGTAAAGTAGAGTTTGTCTACACTACTGTGGATAAACTGCTAACAACCTGATCAATTTGTGGACAAGTGTAAACTTATCCACAACTCATGTGCACATTTATGTTTTGTGAAAGCATTTTTTGGCTAATAAAAGCTAGATTACAGCGTTGACATTTGGTGTTCAACGTGCTACTATGTGCGTGTACCCTTCAAACTCGTTCTTTCAAAACCCCTACCACAGGGGAATGCACCTACACAAAAGGGTACAGGTCCATTCCTCTCCTCAATACTACTCATTGAGTAAAACAAACATCCAAAAATGTGCCCTGTACGCACACCAAGGTGACCCGCAAAAAGAATCCGATAAAGGAGGTGCGGCGAACCGAATGGGTGGTAGTGAGGAAACTTCAACTTTCGCTCCGGTTTTGGGAGCCGCGTCGTGTCGAAATCGAGCATTTCGCCACAACCCGGTTCCCACTCGAACCGATCAGCGACTCTCCGAGCCGCACGGACATAAACTCAAACTAAAGCCGTTGCGGCTTGTTTGTTTGAAAAATAGAGGCTGGAGGTTTTGAGACTAGAATGGCGTTGACATGTCGAATCAAGCGATGTAGATTCTGATAGAATATGTTTGTGAAAATCATGTAATGGGAAGTGATCTATGACAAAGAAACAACTACAAGCAATCAAAGAAAAGCTCGAAGTTGAAAAAGCGCGCATCGAAGCGGAGCTTGCCGTGATGGCGCATAGAAATCCGCAGACGTCAGAGTCTGATTTTGAAGCAGATTATAAAGATGTTGGCGACGATGACGATGATAACGCATCGGAGGTTGCGCAGTACACGAGTGATTTGAGTGTGAGCTCGGAACTTGAGAAAACACTTCGCGACATTGAAAAGGCGCTCGCAAGTATGAAAAAGGGGGACTACGGCTTGTGCAAATACTGCGGAGACTCGATTGATCCAAAGCGTCTTGAGATTCGTCCCACATCATCGTCCTGCATCGCGTGTAAAAAGACGTTCACGAAAGAAGCATGAGTTTTCACAAGGTTGCGTTTGCGACGACGCTGGCATCGTTCCTCACGGTTGCCGACGCTGTCGCGAAAGTCGCCGTTCAAACAGCACTCCCCACCGGTAGTGTTGTTATTTTTCCTCGTGTTTTGGAGATTCTACTGCACTACAACGCCGGACTCGTAGCGAACATCCCCGTTCCTATGCCGCTCGTGATTGTCATCACTCTCATTGTGCTCCTTGGATGCGTCATATGGTTACGCCGTGCGTGGAGTAAAGAAGATGTAACAACGCTCGTTGGACTCATTCTTATCTTGTTTGGAGGTGTTGGAAACCTCACCGACCGCTTGGCCGACGCCCACACGACCGACTATCTGTTGCTGTTTGGCCACAGTGTTGTGAATCTCTCCGATGGTCTTGTCTTAGCTGGCATTATCTATCTTGCGTACACATCGCTATCACAGACGAAGAGCAGAACATTCCTGCCGTCATTGCGAGGTCGAGCGGGATGAAGAACGTGCCATTGAGGCATGTTTGAACCGTGAGACGGGTACTCCGATGTGCGCAGTGCGCACCGGAGTGCCCCGTGAATCAGGTCGCGAAGCAATCTTATGCCAAAATCAGGTTGCTTCGTCGAACCCGCAACGACAAGTAGAGGTGTGCTCGAAATAAAGAACTATAGTCATCGCACTATGAAACAGGAATTAGCATTTTTGAAACAGAGCGAAGTCCGACGCTCTGCAGGGAGAAAAAACCGCAGATGTAGCCGTAGCTACATTGAGGATTTTTTCTTCCGAAGAGCTAGGAATTTGCCTGTTTCAAGAATGATGGAGTCCTGTTTCATAGTGCGATGACTATAGAGGCGCTCCCGCAACCAAGCCGCTATCCCCATCATTATTTTTAGCGGTATTGGTATGTCAACAACAATTCGTTCGGCCGCCATCAACGGCCTTCATGTCGACTCTGTGTTTGTCGAGGTCGATATTCATTTTGGTCTCAAAGCATTTCACATCGTCGGACTCCCAGGTCGGTCGGTACGCGAATCGAGCGGCCGCATTGAATCGGCGTTCAAACAGTGCAAATTCGACTACCCGCGCTATCGCATCCTCGTCAACTTGGCTCCTGCGCATTTGCAAAAAACCGGCACGCTCTACGACCTTCCCATGGCGCTCGGCTTGTTGATTGAGCAGGGCATTCTCCCGCAGGATTGCTGTAAACACCTGTTGGCGTTTGGCGAACTAGGTCTTGACGGCACGATTCGCAAAGTGAACGGAGCTCTTTTAATGGCTAAGCTCGCCCACTCACTTGGAATGAAGCACGTCATTGTTCCTGCAAAAAACGCCAAAGAGGCAGCGTGTATCGATGGCATTGACGTCATTGGCGTGAGCCACCTCAACTCGCTCGTCGCGCACTTAGTCGGTATGCAGACGATCGAGCCTCAACCGTCAACCACATTTACCGTGTCATCACGCACGCACACGTTTGATTTGTCGCAAATCCGCGGCCACGCTCACGCCAAACGCGCGCTTGAAATCGCGGCCGCGGGAGGTCATAACGTACTCATGTCAGGACCCCCGGGATCGGGAAAGACACTGTTGGCGCGTTCACTCGCCACCATTTTGCCGACGCTCACAAAACAAGAATCGCTCGAGGTTACGGCGATTCATTCCGTCGCCGGACGCCTCAAATACGGATACGTCAAAGAGCGTCCCTTTCGCGCTCCGCACCACACGGCAAGCGGTATCGCTTTGATTGGCGGCGGCTCCAATCTTCGTCCGGGAGAAATCAGCCTCGCCCACCGCGGTGTCCTGTTCCTCGACGAGATTGCCGAGTTTCCAAGCCACGTCCTTGAGGATCTGCGCCAACCGCTCGAAGAGGGGACGGTGACCATTTCGCGCGTTGCCGGTACGGTTGAATATCCGGCGCGCTTTACGCTCGTGGGCGCCATGAACCCCTGTCCGTGCGGCTATTCGACCGACTCGTCAAAGCCGTGCATTTGCTCGCCGGTCAACATTGCGCGATACCAGCGAAAGCTCTCCGGACCATTTCTCGATCGCATAGACGTGTTTACACATGTGCCGCGCATTGACGTAAAAGACGTGGCGTCCGCGCACGCCGGTGAGTCATCCAATGTTGTGCAGGCGCGCGTTCAGGACGCTCGCAATATTCAGGAGCGCCGATATAGCGCAACACAGCTCATTTGCAATGCCGATTTGTCGCTCTCTGCCATCAAGCGGTACTGCACCGTGGATGATGACGCCGATGCGATGTTGCAAACAGCCGCGAGCGCCCTCAAACTTTCCACACGCGCGTACATTCGCACGATTCGAATCGCACAAACCATTGCCGACCTTGCCAAGTTCTCGTCTGTCACCAAGGGGTGTATGGCCGAAGCGCTCCAGCTCCGAGAGCCGAATGTGCGTTGACATACACACACTTCCATGATACGTTTCTCACGGAATTGCTATGAAGACTGCACACATGTATGCACACTTCTTTGGTGCTGTTTGGAGAACACCGTGAGCGAATCTTGGAAAAGCCTGTTTGTTTACAGGCGCGACACCTCCATTGAATGCGCGTTCCAGACGTTCATGATGGGACAGGCCGGAGCCGCCGTATTCCTGGCTTCACTAATCTGGCTTGGAGGGATCCCTGTACTCTTCATTGGAATGATTCCGACGATCCTGTGGGGTTATGCTCGCAATCGCGAACATGTCCGTAATCACACTTTGGGGTTCCGACGCGCTCTGTTGGTGGCAATGAGCATGTCAGTGCTGGAAACGGTGTGTATTTTCGTGACTTTCGTTTTTTTCTTTAACGCCGTATTAGTTTGCTCCATCATGATGGGACCGGAGTACGACCGAGTGTCCTTCCAGAACGCTCTGGCAAAACTTAACACCCTTGTGGTTTGGCTTTTTTGGGGAGGTACTGGATCGGCAGGCATGATCATTGGATCGCTCGCCGCAATCGTACCCGAAGGTATAAAGACTGTCCGTCGAAGAAACCACCGGTGAACTTCTTGTTCACGCCCCGCCTGGGGCGTGTTCGTTACTTAACCGCGAAATCGAAAATAGAGATAGATTAAAACAAGAAACAAAATCCACGCTATGCCAATTCGATCCATCAACACCTGCCGCTCCTTGAATTCAGTAAAACTACCCCAGCCACCGACCCTCCACGACCATCGGCGTCCAAACGCGAACATCATCGGCAATGCCACAAAACCCGTGATAGGCAAAATCGACAGCACAAACCACAGATACTGCCGCGTACCAAACGCATACGCCTGCGTCCACAAGAGTCCGCCCGGCGACGGACGACGCAAAAACCGCTCAATTTCCTCGTCTGCCGTGACCAGTTCAATTTTATACCCGCATCCTTGGCACAGTTTTTGAAGCTCTTTGAGCTTCGAAAAGCACTCTGGACACACCTTTTTGAGATTCTGCTCCATGAAAGCATTGTACCATTTCGATTGACAGTTTTATCCCCGTACGCTATAGTTCCGCCACAGTTTTCGTAATCCCGAGTATGCCAAAGCGAACCTACCAGCCAAAGAAAAAGCACCGACTGCGCGTGCATGGCTTTTTGAAGCGTATGCGAAGCCCAGGCGGCCGTAATGTCCTCAAACGACGCCGCGCCCGTGGACGAAAGCGTTTGACAGTATAAGAGCCCATCATTGATGGGTTCTTTGCTAATGTTGTCATTGCGGCGCCTAATTCCAGACCGTCATTGCAAGCATGGCGAAGCAATCTCACGCTAGCACGAGATTGCTTCACGTTGTTTGCAATGACATAATAGAGATATGCTCCCACGCGAACACCGACTCAAAAAAGAGATGGAAATCAAAAAACTCTTTCAAAGGGGAAAAGGAGTGTTTGATGGGTTTGTCGGCGTTAAGGTACGCAAAAACAGCTTTGAGGAGAGCCGATTCGTGGTGGTGGTGGGCACAAAAGTACATAAGCGTGCATACAAGCGCAATCGGATTCGGCGACGGATTCGCGCTATTTTGAATATGCACCTTGCGCACGTGACGCCTGGGTTTGACGTCGCTGTGATCGCAAAGCCGAATGCTCTCTCTGCAACGTACGCCGACCTTGAACGTTCGGTGTTGAGCGCTCTTCGCAAAGCACGGCTTTATGAATAGATTTAGCGCGACGCTTGTTTTCCTGCCTCGGCTTTCAGCTATGGCACTGATTCGTCTATATCAACAAACACTTTCGCCCGACCACGGTTTTCCACGTCATTTATATCCACATGGTTATTGCCGATTCACGCCGACATGTTCAGAGTACGGACATGAGGCCATCCGAACGCGTGGTCTTACGATAGGCGTCGCGATGAGCGTTTGGCGCATTCTGCGCTGCAATCCGTTCAGCAATGGTGGATTTGATCCTGTGAAATGAGATTGCTTCGCTGCGCTCGCAATGAAAAACTTCTTCCGTCATTGCGAGCCCCGTTGCGAGTCATCGAAGCAATCCACGAAGCAACCTCAACGCTTGTAATGGTTAGGCCCCGCAATGAACATCACCCCTGCCGGAAGCCCGGAGGGGTGATGATGAGGAATTCCGCCTATTGAGACCCGACGGAATGGGCGCGCTCAAGTCAGTTTCCCGATGAGCGTTGTTTCACACTTGCCGACTTTCCAAGTCCACGATCTTCGTGAAAAGATCCAGCACGCAGAGGTTGCTCTTGATTCGGTAGTTCCCACACATGAAGTTCTCGCTTGAGGCTGCCCACCCGAAAGAGTTCATTGGGTCCTCTACCATCTCAATCGCATCCTTCACCTCCATCCCGACCATCACCAGGATGGCCGCGAGATCCCTGGGGCGAATCCTGTTCAGCTGGTCGCCCATTCCAACCCTCTGATCAAAGAGCGCGGCCTTGAGCCGCTCAATGTTCACACTCATCGCATCCTCCATATAATAAGCCATCAAACCATTTCGATGGCTTCCTTGAATGGGCAATCGCATTGTCCACTCAAGAAATGGCAGGTACGAACCCCCTGCCAGGGAAGAGGTTGACGTTGTGCCGGCCGAGCGTCCTTGACAGAGCTCGAGGCCAGCGAGGGTTCGAGGGTTCAGCTACCCCGAAATTTTTTCTTTTATGCCCGGCTGAACGGGCTTGTTGAGGAACTACTGCTTAGCGCAGCGCTCCTCGACCTTCCTGACGAGGTACTGGCTGGTCATGCAGCCGCACATCGTCCACTCTCCAGTCTCGATCTCCTCCTTCGAGAGATCGATGGGGGTTCCGATACGGCCAGCAGGCCGCACGAACTTCATCGCGCGAATCTCCTCGATGGAGAATCCCGCCCGCTGGAGCGCAGCCACCACGGCCACTTTTTGGCACTGGTTTATGGTGTTGTACGACTTGTGTCCGTGCTCGTACTTCTCAACGAAGCACTCCAGACATTGCCCCCCGTGGATGCCCACCCACAGCAGGTCCATCTTGAACTGTTGAATCTTGTCCATTTTCCTCCATGCCGCTCCATGTGGCATATGTTGTATGTTTGAGATCAGCAAGACATCTGCTTCTCTCCGTCCTCCTGATCTTGTGTCACTTATATCACGAAATTGCTGTTTCGTCAACAGCTAATATGACACAATTACATACAATAAACATTGTATATTGACATAACGCGCCATATTTGATATACTTTTTATTGACACTATGGAGCTTATCGAAGAACTAAAAACGCTAGACCTTACAAAGTCGGAAATTGCCGTCTATCTTTTTCTCTTAGAATCTGGCCTTTCCACACCCCCACAAGTGGCAAAAAGCACAGGCATTGCTCGTACAAACTGCTACAACGTACTTGATTCGCTCATCAGTAAAGGACTCGCGGAGGAGCACCAAGAGGGAAAACGCAAGGCATATTTGGCCCGCGATCCCCAGGCCCTTGTCGAATCGCTCGAACGTAAGAAACAAGCTATGGAGCGCGTGCTCCCGAATTTGCGCGCACTTCACGTCACACAAAAAAACAAGCCCAAAATTCAGTTCTACGACGGTTGGGAATCTGCAAAAGGCATCTATCGCCAAGCAACACACTCAAAAGAGATTACGGCGATCGGTTCTACAAAGCGTTTGGCAGATTTAGATTCTGCATTTTTTTCCGATTTTGAAAAAACGCTCAAAGAGAAAGGTATCGTTCTTCACGACATCCTCACACCAAATTCGCGAGAGATCGCCGAGCACACCACCAAACCAACTCTCAAAGGTCTCTACGACTTTGTCTATTTCCCATCGAACGCGGAAGACACGCTCACGGACATATTGATTTGGGACGACCATGTGGCGCTCATGGCGCTTGAAGCGCCCATATTTGGGACGGTCATCACGAACACATACATTGCACAATCCTTTCGAATGATCGCAAGCACGCTGCTGCACGCACTCCGCGGATAAGAGTCACATTGTCCACACTTCCTCCACAACTTTTGAGCTTGCAAGGTCATTGGGGGACAATTGTTGACCCCTGTGGATATGTGTTATCATGCCCTGCACAAGTCTAAGAGAGAAAGAGCAATCCCTCTCTTTTGAAAACAAAAAACACGTACGCGTATGGACACACAGGAACTTTGGAAAACAGCACTCGGCGAGCTCGAGCTCTCCCTTTCCAAAGCAAACTTTACAACGTGGTTTAAGGACACGTTTATTTCAGACGTCAAAAACGATAAAATCACAATCGCGGTTCCAAATGGTTTTACGAAAGCATGGCTTGAAAATAAATATCAGCGCGACATTTTGACTTCATTACAACACGTAACCTCCGACGCAGTACGGACCATCACATTCAAAGTAGAAGCTCGATCGCGCGCGCTCGAACCACAACAACAAGATTTTCCACTTCCAAGCGAACAGAGCTACGAGGACACATTTTCCAACTCTTCCAACAATAGCGACGGAACCACAAACCTTACTCTCAATCCACGCTACACGTTTGAGTCGTACATTGTTGGAAAACAGAACGAGTTTGCACACGCGGCCGCGGTTGCCGTATCCAAAAACCTTGGGACGAGCTATAACCCACTCTATATCTATGGCGGCGTCGGACTCGGAAAAACGCACCTTTTACAGGCTATTGGGCACGCTGTGACAAAAAACAACGCCATCAAGCGCGTGCTCTACGTCACGAGTGAGACGTTTACAAACGAGTTTATCAACGCAGTCCGAATTGGTCATGCAAAAGAGTTTAAGGATCGCTATCGGTCGGTTGACATTCTCATCGTGGACGATATTCAGTTCTTTGGCGGAAAGATGGAAACACAAGAAGAGTTTTTTCACACGTTCAACGCTCTTCAGCAACAAAACAAGCAGATTGTCATTTCCTCTGACCGACCGCCCAAGGCCATTGGTGGATTGGAGAATCGCCTGCTTTCGCGGTTTGAGTCCGGCGTTACGGCGGATATCTCGAGTCCGGATTTTGAAACGCGCGTGGCTATTCTGGACGCAAAATGCTACGACCATAAATGGAGCATGGGCACCGAGCTGACGCATTACATCGCCGAGAACATTTCTTCAAACGTGCGTGAGCTCGAAGGGGCGCTCAATAAAATCATCGCCTACCACCAACTAAAAAACCTCAAGCCAAAGCTCGACACGGTCGCGCCTATTGTGCAGACGTTCAAACCAATTGACATCATCAAAACCGTCACGCCGCGTGAACTTATTGGTGTTGTCTCACACTACTTCGACATCACGACGGACGAGGTGGTGGGGAAAAGCCGCGAAAAGCGCCTCGCGTTCCCTCGTCAAATCATCATGTTTTTGATGCGTGAGGAGATGACCTATTCGTATCCATCCATCGGCACGGAGCTCGGTGGCCGCGACCACACGACTGCCATGCACGCGTACTCAAAAATCAAGGGCATGCTGGATTCAGACGATAAGCTAAGGCACGACATCGAGATCATCAAACAGCGGCTGTACTCCGGCACACCTTCTCCCTAGGTTTTCCACAAGGTTACCAAGAGTGTGCGTAAATAATCTGTGTACAAGCAAGTGGAAAAGTGTGTGGGTATCGTGCTTGGGGATCACTGAATATCTCGTATCGTTCTCCATAAACCTCTTTCATCAACGGTCCACCGTCAATTTCCGCACAAGACCTGTGCGCGCATTCATCGCGAAGGTTGCACGTAAAACGAACTTATCCACTCTGTCCACTCTCCTACTGTTACTACTAGTTATATATAAACTGATTTAACATGATCTTCTCCGTCACAAAAGATAACCTGCAACGTGGACTACAAATTGTAAGTCACATCTCCAATAAACAGATGAATTTGCCTGTGTTACAGAACGTTCACATCAAGGCAGAGGGTGGGGGAGTTATTCTTTCTACTACAAATCTAGAGCTTGCAATGCGTGTTCGTGTGCGAGGAAAGGTGGATAAAGAAGGCGAGTTTACGGTTCCGGCAAAGCTTGCGAGTGATTTTGTTTTGCTGTTGCCGAACGATCGAGTGGATGTGTCGCTTGGAGATGCGGAGCTGTCGGTTACTTGCGGTGAAACCTCTACAAAGATGAACGGCATTGATGCCGCCGAATTTCCGCTCATTCCTTCTGTGGAGACATCGGTAAAATTTGAGTTGCCTGCCGAGGCTTTGAAAGGGGCTCTTTCAAAAGTACTTTTTGCGGTGTCCACGAGCGAGGCACGGCCGGAGCTTGCCGGAGTGCTCTTTAAATTTGAAAAAGGAAAGCTGATTTTGGCCGCGACGGACAGTTATCGCTTGGCCGAGTGCGTGCTTTCAGTGGAGGAAATGCAGGAGTGCCGTGTGATTGTTCCCGGACGCGCATTGCAGGAGGTTTCACGTATTATCGCAACACTCAAAGACGATCCGGAGTCCGGCGACGCCATTTTGCTACAGCTTTCCGACTCGCAAGCCGTGTTCACTTTTGGCAACGCCGAGCTTTCGACGCGTGTAGTGGACGGCTCATACCCCGACTACACGCAGATTATTCCAACACAGTTTGCGACTGAGATGATTGTTGGGCGCCAAGATTTGGTGAAGGCGGTAAAAACAGCGAGCTTGTTTTCGCGAACGGGGATTTGCGACGTCACGCTTTCCGTGAAACCGGAGGATAAAAAAGTGGTTGTACAGGCGACAGAGGCGTCTCGCGGGAAAAACACCGCGAGCTGTCCTGCGGACGTGAAAGGAAAGGAAAACACCATCACAGTAAACTATCGCTATTTGCTCGATGGTCTGAACGCTGTTGATTCCGAGGGTGTTACGTTGAAGATTATCGACGCAATGAATCCCCTACTCTTGCACCCAAACGGCCAAGCTGAAGGCGAGTCGTACACCTACATTGTGATGCCGATACGGCAGTAACGAACAAAAATTTCAAAAACAGATGAGCCCCGAAGTTGGGGGCTCTTTTCAAAGACAAGCTAATTCGCAGCCGAGGTGCTGGTGATGCTCGCAAGAGGCTTGAACCTCTCGTTGCAAAACAGCTCCATGTGTCGAACCGCCCAAGCGGAAATCTTGGCTTTCACCTCCGGGGTCTCGTTCTGGATATTCCACGATTCAGGCGCGATCTTATTGCGCCACAAGGCAGCAACAATTGATGCGGCTCGAATCTCGTCGTTCATGGTTTCAAAAGCCTGTATTACCTCCGGATCATTGGTTTGTGGAGTGACCGTTGACAGATCAACCACAGGAGGAGGCCATTCGAGCCACATTCCCGGTTGGGTTTCCGTACCGATGAATATGGCCCATAGGTGAAGCTCATGTGCCTCTTGCAATTTTTTCCGCGCGTCTCCAATGACAGCTTTCGCCTCTTTGAGCGTGGCGTCAGCCGCTCGAAAGCTGCGGTCGGCAGAGCGCAGAAGCGCGTAAGAGATCAAAGAAACCGCTACCAACACCAAACCACAAACAATGAGGTAATCGTTCACGCTCATTTCCATCATGGCGGGTCTTTTATCTCACATGATCTTACGCACGTCAATGGTCATGCGTTGCTCCTTACGCAAACAGAAAACGCCCCGAAGGGCGCGTTCTGGATTCCAGATTCTTGATTCCTTTTCTTAATAAATCTCAATAGCGGTGTAGTTGTGACCGAATGTCTTGGCATCCGGAATGGACTCCATCCAAATGTCGGCACGATAACGGTAACGGGGGTTCATGCGGTCTTTGACCACGAACTCTTTGTCGCCGTAGAGCTCCGGGAATTTTACGCGCGTTCCAAGCGGGAGGAAGTTTGCGGCGACAATTCCGTCACGAACATGCGTTCCGTCCGCCGTATTGAATGGCGTGCTATCTGTTTGCCATGGCACCGAGTTATAGGCGGTCACGGAGATTTTTATTGTTCGCGGCGCCTCTCGGTCTCCGGCGACCGGAAACGAAATCTCGGATTTTGGCTGAAGAGTAAGAGTATTCATGTCCAAAATTGACTGCGCCTGCGCAAAGTTTGCTTGCGGCGAGACGGTTGCCAGCACCAAGGCGGCCGCCAATCCAACGGTTTTAACCGCATTGGCGTACGTTGAAAGCCGTGGCAAAATTGTGGACATGAGTGATTTCATAGCGGAATTTGCCTAAGAATTGGCGAACATTCGGCAAAAATAATTTCTCGCCTTTCAGCGAGAACAAGCACACTTATACCATATTTTTGGCATTTTGTCAACCGATGGGTGTGGAAGGTAAAAGTGGTGTTTTGAGGATGTCAAACGCAGTATCCACAGGGGCTTGCGCTGATTTGGTGTCGAGTGTAGGTTGGTTGCTTGCCTCTAAAATCCAACGAACACCTGCTATACTTGACCACATGTCTCCCATCCAAAATCACTATCGGTACTCCCGGTACAGCCACGGCTCTCGACGCGGAAGGCCGCCATGGAAACGAACACTGCGAGCCGTTTTTTCGATGGGTTTTTTTGCCAACGCGCTACTTTCTATCCTTATTCTTGCGGTCGCGGGATTTATTGGTTTTGGGTTGCTCTTCGTTTTCATTGGACGCAACCTTCCGGATCCAAATGCTCTCCAAGATCGTTCTGTCGCACAGAGCACAAAAATCTACGACCGCACGGGCGAGCATTTGCTCTACGAAATTCACGGCGACCAAAATCGCACGCTGGTGCCTTTGTCGGACATTCCGCCACAGGTGGTGAAGGCTTTTTTGAGCGCCGAGGACGACGATTTTTATGCGCATAGCGGAATTGATGTGCGAGGCATTGTTCGCGCGATGCTTGCAAACACACTCTCGGGGAGCAAGTCACAAGGCGCGTCTACACTGACACAGCAGCTCGTCAAAAACGCCATCCTTTCGCCCGAAAAAACATATACGCGCAAACTGAAAGAAATCATCTTGTCACTCAAAATTGAACAGCGCTACTCCAAAGATGAGATTTTGCAACTGTACTTCAACGAGATTCCGTTCGGTTCAACAAACTATGGTATCGAGTCTGCCGCGCAATCGTACTTTGGCAAACCGGCGTCCAAACTGACGCTTGCGGAGGGCGCGACGCTTGCGGCAATGGTGAAGGCGCCGACGCGCTATTTGAACAACCCCGATCAGCTGGCGTTTCGGCGCGACCGTATTTTGGACGCCATGGTTGAGGACGGTTTTATTACACAGGGTGATGCGGATGCCGCCAAACAAGCGGAGGCGATGGTCGAGCGTGTAGACGGCGACATTGTGGCGCCACACTTCATATTTTATGTGAAACAGCTTTTGGAGGAGGAGTACGGCCAGCGTCTTGTGGAAGAAGGCGGTCTCAAAGTAACGACGACGATTGACTATGATTTGCAAACGCTCGCGCAGGATGAGGTAAAGAAGGCGGTCGAGGAGCGCGGAAAGCCTATGCGGTTTTCGAACGCGGCGCTTGTGGCGCTCGATCCAAAAAACGGCCACATTTTGGCGATGGTGGGGAGTCACAACTATTTTGACGAAGAGAGTGACGG
>Ga0155246_109_pt1 | contig 28642 bp, 29 predicted proteins | sample RifCSPhighO2_02_FD_106214 | JGI IMG/M metagenome (GOLD analysis project Ga0155246, IMG submission 106214) | Candidatus Uhrbacteria bacterium RIFCSPHIGHO2_02_FULL_53_13 | reverse complement strand
GACCAAACAAAACTCCTACGCGATACCCTTGCGCAGCAACAGGGTCTCACCCCACAGGAAAAAGACGCCATTGTACAGGCCTCCGATGCTGTACTTGCGCGCCTCAAAACCGCAGGGGCATCTCAAGATGAAGCTGTCTTTAAACCCGCAGCCCAAGAGCTAGCCGCGCTCAAAATAAACATCAATCACCGTCGCCATTTTGCAGATGTCGTTTTTGATCACGCAACCCTCCTTCAAAGTCAGAACGAGCGACTCTTCAATGGTCAATCGGTTTATGATTGGACGAGTGATATCGCCTCTGGCGGTTACTTGGTGAACGCCGGCTATCCTGGCTCCGGCGGCTTGGGCGTGGGCGGGTGGGAGCCGAGGGGCGCTCGCGCGTCCTCGGGGGCGTGTCCTTCTCCCGCTAGTGGCAGACGGTTTGGTGCTTTGATCTTTGTTCTTTGATCCTTTGTTGTGCCGGTTATTACAACCACTACTTTTGTAGATATGAAAAAGAAAACACAAAGAATTGTGCTCGCCATCGTCTCCTTTTTTGTGATTGTCTCAATGGTAGGGTTCACTTTTGCGTTCGGATTCTAGCGCATGACGCTTCATCCCATTGTTGAGCGGCTTTTGGAGGCGCGAGGTATCCGCACGCCACAGGAGCGCCGCGTGTTTTTGCATCCAAACTTTGAGACGGATGTTCACGATCCGTTTTTGTTTTCGCGTATGCGCGATGTGGTGGAGCGTCTTTGGCAAGCCATGGAACGCGGGCAGAGCGTTGTGATTCACGGCGATTATGATGCCGACGGTATTTGTGGAAGCGCAATCCTGTTGACCGCGCTCAAAACCGTTGCACAGCGCGCTGGATTTGTGTCATTTGCCGAGCATCTGCAAACCTATCTGCCGTCGCGCGAGGGCGACGGGTACGGCATGAGCTTCAACGCGGTTGAGCGGTTTTCTGCGCAGGGCGTTGAACTTATCATCACGGTGGATTGTGGCATTGCCAACACCGACGAAATCGCGCGCGCGTACGAGCTCGGAATGGAAGTCATCGTCGTGGATCATCATCAACTTCCGCAAACGCTCTCGGACAAGGCCCTGCTCATCCATCCGCTCGTGCCGGGCGAGACCTACCCGTTCAATAAGCTCGCGGCGGTGGGCGTGGCGTTCAAAGTGGCTACGGCACTGTATGCTGTGGCGCGTGAGCACAGCGTGGATATTCCACAAGGGTACGAAAAGTGGCTTTTAGATTTAGTGGCCATAGCGACGGTGACGGATATGGTGCCGCTCGTGGGAGAAAATCGCGTGCTGGAACGCTACGGATTGCGCGTGCTTTCCAAGACGCGCAGGCCGGGTCTCAAGGCGCTCATGCGCTTTGCGCGTTTAGAAGAAGGAGAACGGACTACGACCGATGTGGGGTTTCGCCTGGGTCCGCGTCTCAACGCGCCAGGGAGACTTGGCGCGGCCGACAGTGCGCTCGCTCTACTGTTGAGCGCGACTGACGAGGAAGCCGACACACACGCGGCACAGCTCGAGGCGCTCAACAAAGAGCGCCAGCGCCTTACCGAGCAGTCCACGCGCCACGCGATGTGCGACGTGAATCCAAACGACGCGTTCATCGCCGTAGTGCGCGAGGATATTCGCATCGGCATTGCCGGACTTGTGGCCGGAAAAATTGCCGCGCAAACACAGCGGCCGAGCGTTGTGCTCACGCGCGTAGGCGGGGTGTTTGTCGGTTCGGGGCGTGCTCCTGAAGGATTTCATTTTGTGCAGGCCATGGATGCATGTCGCGAGCTGATGATTCGCGGCGGAGGCCATCCGCAGGCGGCCGGCATGACCATTACGCCCGAGCATGTGCCCGCGTGGATTGCGGCCATGACGCGCGAAGCCGAAGGGATGCGCTCCAACCAGCCGAGCGCAGAGGGGCAGAACGCTGATCTTGATGTCGGCCTTGACGACGCTTCCTACGAACTCGTAGACGCGCTCTGTCTGATGGCGCCGTTTGGCGTTGGAAACGAGCGCCCGCTTTTTTGCGCGCGCACCCACACGGTGCTTGCTTTTGAGCGCGTCGGCAAAACAGGCGCGCACCTTCGGCTCTCCGTCACCACACCCGGCAAAAAAGTGGTACAATGCATTTGGTTTGGTGCCGATCAGCGAGCTCACGGACTCACGATGGGGCAGAAGGTTGATGTCTATTACAGACTCGACACAACGTGGTATCGCGGCGCGCGTCAAATCCAGATTGAAATCGAACGCGTGGAACATGTCTAAGGGATCTTATAAGCAGGTTGTGATGTACACCGATGGAGGCGCGCGCGGCAATCCGGGACCGGCCGGCGCCGGCGCGGTGATCCTCTCTCTCAAAGGGGACACATTGCTCGAGCTCAAGCGCTACCTTGGTACGGAAACGAACAATGTCGCCGAGTACACCGCGATTCTCATGGGACTGCAGGGCGCGCAGGAGCTTGGCGCCGCGGAAGTCAGCGTTTTCATGGATTCAGAGCTGGCCGTGCGTCAACTCAACGGTGTCTATCGTGTGAGAAATGCCACGCTCATGAAGTACTATCTGGAAATTAAAGATCTCGTGCGGACGTTCGATCGCGTCACATTTACGCATGTGCGCCGCGAAAAAAATAAACATGCCGATCGTTTGGTGAACGAAGCGATTGACGAGGCCATACACTAGAGTGATTGCTCTATGAAACAGAACCTAGCATTCATGAAACGGGATGAAATCCGAAGCTCCGCAGAGAGAAAAAACCACAGATGTAGCCATTGCTACATTGAGGATTTTTTCTCTCGAAGAGCAAGGAGTTCGCCCGTTTCATGAATGATGGGGTTTTGTTTTATGGGGTAATCACTCTACATTTATGGGATTGTTTTCAAAAAAAGAAGAGCGCTATGTTGGCGTGGACATTGGAGCCGGCGGAGTGAAACTCGTCGAGCTGTTGTTTGAAGGCGGCGTGTACAAGCTCATGACCTACGGCTTTACGCAGAGGTCGGCGGAGGTGGCCGAACTGCCAATCACCGACGACGTGAACGAGGCGACGCGTCACGTGAAGCGGCTGATGCAGGAAGCGGGTGCCAAAGCCACGCGCGCGGTAGCGTCATTGCCAGTGCACGCGGTGTTCAGTTCGATGATTGCCATTCCGCGCGTGCAGGACCCGGCAGAAACGCGCGCGCTTGTGGAGCGGCAAGCGGAAAAGCTGATGCCAATTCCTCTCAATGAAATGGTGATTGATTTTCAATTCGTGGGAGGAAAGACGGCGCAAACGCCAGCCGCGTTGAGCGCGGCAGTGCTCTCAAACAAAGAGCGCATCGAATCTGCGGGACGCGCGCAGGAAAACGTACGCGTGCTCATTACGGGCGCGAAAAAGAGCATGATTCAAACGTACACATCCGTGTTTCAAGGCGCGGGGCTTGAACTCGTGAGTTTGGAGACCGAGCCGTTTGCATTGGTTCGGTCGCTGATTGGCAGTGACAAAAGTCCCATCATGATGCTCGACATCGGTTCGTTTCGCACGAATATGACGATTGTCGAGGAAGGCGTGCCATTTTTGACGCGCAGTATCAAAGTCGGCGGAGCGCTGGTAACGCGCACGATGGCAGAGCAGCTTTCCGTGAACGTGGAGGAGGCCGAGCAGATGAAGCACGACCTTGCCCGCAGTCAGGAGCAGAGCGTCCCAAAGGCGGTACAAGATTTGTTTCAGCCAATTGTCAACGAGATTGCCTATGCCATGCGCTTGTATGCCGAGTCGGATGTCACGAATCATCGCCGTGTGGAGAAGGTCATTTTGACGGGCGGTTCAGCGCACTTGCCCGGGTTGGATGTATTTTTGACGGAGAAACTGAATGTGCGTACCATGGTGGGCGACCCGTGGGTGCGCGTGCAGGTGAACGAGGCCATGCGTTCGCTTTTAGAGGATGTGGGACCGCGATTTTCGGTTGCGATCGGACTGGCGATGCATGCCGCTTCGCCAGCAAAAGAGACAAAGCCGGCCGCGCCAAAGCAAATGCAGACCGCATAATATATGCCATTGCAAACATGGTTGCGACGCTTAGAACCGCTGGGACTGTTTGTGGTGAGCAAAGCGCCGACATCTTGCCATCGAACACTCGGAGACCGATGGCATCGCATTGTCGTGCGCGATCCGTCAACGCCGCTTATTGTGGTTGGGTCCGTGCATGTGCCACTGCGCGCGGTCGTGGCGCACTTGCTTTGTGGCGGAAACGTTGGCTGTTACGTCACCGATCGCGACGAAATCCCTCCGTGGATTCGACGACTGCACTTACTCGGTCACGATCACATCGCTCAACTACCATACGCACTGTACGAAGACGGCGCTTGGTCATCTCATCTATGCCAAGAACACCTATGAAACGCCACGTGTGCATCATTGACACCGATCCGTTTTTTGCGGGACTTGTCGCGCGTAAGTGCGAACAGCAGAACTTTAAGACGACGGTGATAGAGTCGTTCGATCATGCGGAGCGTTGTTTGGACGAGGAGGTGGATGCCGTGATTCTTGATGTCGCTTTGCATGAAGACGATGCGGCCGAGGTGATTCATCAACTGCGAACCGCGCGCACGGGACACGTGCCCGTCGTCGTGTTCACGGAGCATCACGATCCAAAAACCATTGCACGTCTCAGGCGCGAAGGAGCAGACGCATATCTTATCAAGGGCCATTTTCTTCCCAAGGAAGCCGTGGAAAAGGTGGCGCGAATCATTGAGAGCAAGGTGGTATAATGTGACCGTTATGCATAACGAAGCGCCAAAAGGTCTCACACTGCTTGAGGGGATGATTTTTGGAGGGATCATCGCGTTGTTGATATTTGCCACGGGGGTGATGGTGTCTTCCGCACGTACGCGAGCGCGTGATTACAAGCGGTTGTCGGACATGACGCGCATTCAAGCGGCGCTGGAGCTCTACTTCAACGACGCCAACGCGTATCCGGTGACCGGAGACGATGCGATCGTGCTGGGCGACACGGGCGCGCGGTGTTTGAGCGCAGCCGGATTTCAGCCATCGTGCGCGAGCACCGGGCGTGTGTATCTCAATCCGGTTCCGTCTCAAACGAGCATTGGACTCAAGAATTCCGATTTGCAAGTGTATGCGTATCAAAGTGACGGCGAAAGCTATGTGATGAGTTTTGTTATTGAGCGTGCCATCGCCGAGGCGCAAGTGGAAAAGGGTGTCGTGTGCGCACAGCCTGGGCGCGCGTTCTTCACCACTACGGGCAGTGTGTGTTCACCGTGAAGGTATGTGGATGCTCGTGGCCATTCTTCTTGGAGTGCTCATCGCCAGCCTTGTTACGGGCGGCGTTTTTCGATGGCATCCAGAATGGGCGTGGATGCGTCCAAAGCGCGCGTGCGTGATGTGCGAAGTGCCGCGCCGCGGATTGGATGTCGTGCCGATTCTCGGCGACGCGCGCAGTCTGTGGCGGTGCCGCGCGTGCCGCGCCGTACTCCCGTGGCAATATCCCGCGATTGAGCTGGTGATCGTTGGCTTGACCGTGTTTCACGTGTGGCGATATCAAAGCGGCGTGTGGATTCCCGACGAGGCGACCGAGCTCCTCTTTGCGTGGCTCGCGCGTGACATTCTCTTCACCGTTGCTTTGCTTTTAGTCTTTGTCTATGACCTCAAGTACACGCTCATTCTTCCCGTGTACGCCATTCCTTCGGCGATCATAGCGTTCGCACTGAACCTCGCGCTTGGCGTTCCGCTTTCGTCGCTCGCGCTCGGAATGGCAATGCTGTTTCTGTTTTTCCTCCTGCAACATGCACTCTCGGGCGGGCGTTTGCTTGGTGCCGGTGACGTCACCATGGGGCTTGTTCTTGGCGCCATGCTTGGATTCGTGGATGGGATTGTTGCGGTGATGTTGGCTTACATTTTGGGTGCCATCGTTGGTGTGGTGCTCGTGGCAACCAAATGGTGCGGACTCCACGACCGCGTTCCGTTCGGCACATTTCTTGCTGTTGCAGGGTTTATACTGTTGGTTTGGGGTGATATACTCACGAAAATTCTATGACTACCGATCAACGTGCGGTCGCCAAACGCATCAACAAACTTCGGGCCGAGATAGCCCATCATCGCTATTTGTATCATGTGCTCAATCGGCAGGAAATTTCCGACGAGGCGCTCGACAGTTTGAAGCACGAGCTCAAAGAACTCGAAGACGCCTATCCGTCGCTCATCACGGAACAGTCGCCAACCCAGCGCGTGGCGGGAGCCGTTCAATCGGGATTTCAAAAGGTCACACACAACACGCGCATGCTCTCCATTGAGGATGCGTTTTTGCGCGAGGACGTGGCGCAGTGGTTGGAACGGTTGGCAAACCGATACGATGTAAAAAATCCCGAGCTGTTTTGCGAGGTCAAGATGGACGGATTGGCGGTGGCGTTGCGCTATCAAAACGGTGCGTTGATTCTCGCGGTGACACGCGGGACGGGCGAAGTTGGCGAGGATGTCACGCACAACGCGCGTGCGATTCAGGCGATTCCGCTCACCTTGCGACAACCTACCGCGGACGATCTCTCGGCGCTTTCTAAAGCAGGCGTATCCAATGAGGCGCTGGCAATGCTTCGCGATGTCTCACGGCTTTCCGTGGAAGTGCGTGGCGAGGTATATATGCCAAAGGATGCATTTGAGGCGATGAATGTGCGCGAAAAAAAAGAGGGGCGCGAAGGGTTTGCCAATCCGCGCAATGTGGCGGCCGGCACGATGCGTCAGCTCGATCCGCAAGTCGCCGCCAATCGTGCATTGCGCTACTTTGGATATGCGTTGGTGACGGATATCGGTCTTGCGACACACGAAGCACAACACATGGTTATGCAGACGATTGGAATCCCGGTCAATCCGTTATCTAAGCGCACGCGCGTGCTCGATGATGTGGAGGCATTTTATGACAAGCTCATTCACAAACGAGATGCGCTCAACTATTGGACCGACGGCGTGGTAATCAACATAAACGACATGCGTACATTTGGAGCGCTTGGCGTGGCGGGGAAGGCGCCGCGCGGAGCGTTGGCATGGAAGTATCCCGCGCAGGAAGCGACGACGACGTTGCGCGATGTTTCGTGGTCGGTCGGGCGCACCGGTGTGGTGACGCCCGTGGCGGAATTGGAGCCTGTGACAATCGGCGGGACGGTCGTGCGGCACGCGAGCCTCCACAATGATGACGAGATCAAGCGCTTGGGCGTGCGCGTAGGCGACACCGTCATCATTCAAAAAGCCGGGGACATTATTCCGAAGGTGACGCGCGTGTTGGAAAAGTTGCGCACGGGGAACGAAAAGAAGATTCGCCCCCCGGAGGTGTGCCCGATTTGTGGAACGACATTGGTAACACATCCAGGCGAGGTCGCGCTCATGTGCGACAGCCGCGATTGTTATGCGCGATTGCGTCAGCGCATTATCTACGCCGTCTCGAAGCAAGGGTTTGATATCAACGGATTGGGGGAGCGTACCGTTGACCAGCTTCTTGAAGAGGGGCTCATTCACAACATCTCATCGATTTTTCAGCTCACTGAGGACGAGTTGCGCAACCTCGATGGGTTTGGGGATGTGAGTGCAAAGAAATTGCACAACGAAATTCAGAAGCATAAGCGTATTTCACTGCCGCGGTTTTTGACGGCAATTGGGATTCCGCACGTCGGTTCGGAGACGGCACTGCGCATGGCCGAGGCGTTTGGTTCGCTCGACGCACTGATGCGGGCAGACAAGGAGGCGCTGATGGAGGTGGACGATGTGGGAGAGGTGGTCGCGCAATCAGTTGTCGAGTTTTTCAAACGCTCGCATGTGCGAGCCAACATTGCCGATTTTCGTAAAAACGGTGGCGAGATTCTGTCGCATAAGCGCCGCACTGGACGATTGCAAGACAAGACGTTCGTATTGACCGGCACGCTCAAGCACATGACGCGCGTCGAGGCGAAGGCGGCCATTGAGGCGCTTGGTGGCTCTGTGTCCGGCTCTGTGAGCCGCAAAACGGACTATGTGGTCGTGGGTGAACAGCCGGGTTCCAAGGCTGATGAAGCGGTAAGGCTCGATGTCACAACATTGAATGAGCGCGAATTTTTCGCTATGATTGGAGCCGACCTTTCTCATATCTAAACCAACCTGTGGATAAAAGTACCTGGTACTTTTATCCACATATTCAACCTTATTAGCAGATATCCACAGGGCCTGACCCTATTATTTAGGATGGTACCTGGTACTTTTATCCACATGGCTGAATCTCTAATCAACATTGAGGCACTTGCCGCTCTTTCATATTTGGAAATAGCGGCAGGACGTAAAGACAAAATCGCGGAGGACATCGGTGAGATTTTGCTTTATGTGGAACGCATTCGGGCGCTCGACCTTTCCGACGAGCCGGATCCTCGCGAGGTGCAAACACCAAGCGACATGCGCGAAGACATCGTTGGCAACCATTCGGAAGTGGAATGCGAGCGAATTGTGGAGAACTTCCCGAGTGTTTCAAGCGATGGTCTTTTGGAAGCGCACGCCGCTCTTGGCCGCGACCTATGACCATCCGCGAAATTCAAACACACTTGGCGGACGGATCCATGACCGCACGCGCGGTGGTGGATGGCTTCCTATCGCGCATTGAAAAGCGCGATGCCTCGCTTGGTGCGTTTTTGGAAACGTATGCGGGCGATGCTCGCATTCGAGCCGATGAGCTTGATACAGGGGGCGCGGACAAGACAACGGGAGCTTTGTTTGGCGTGCCGTTTGTCAATAAGGACAACATTCTTGTGGCCGGAAAGGTGGCTTCGGGAGGATCGCATATTTTGGAAAATTATATTGGGAGCTACGATGCCACAGCCATTCGCCGCCTCAAAGAAGCCGGTGCCGTGCTCTTGGGACGGACGAATATGGACGAATTTGGCTGTGGATCATCCACCGAGTCGAGCGCGTTTGGGGTAACAAAAAACCCACTCGACACGGAACGTGTGCCGGGCGGAAGTTCGGGCGGACTTGCAGCGGCCGTAGCCTCCCAAATGGTGCCATGTGGTATTGGGAGCGACACGGGTGGTTCCATTCGCCAGCCGGCGGCGTTGTGTGGCGTCTGCGGATTCAAGCCAACGTACGGCGCTATTTCGCGCTATGGACTCATGGCCATGGCCTCGTCGCTTGACACGATAGGCATCATCGCGGCAAATGTGGAGGACATCGCCTCTGTGTTTCGCGTGATTTCCGGTGCCGATCCGCTCGATGTAACCAGCAGAACGGTTGATGTCCCACTGCCGGAATTGGGTGCCGTGAATGTTGAAGGGCTTCGCATTGGAGTGCCGAAGCAGTATTTTGACGATCACTTGGAGCCTGGAATTGTGGATTCCATTGAGCAAGCTTTGCGCGCATACGAACAAGCGGGCGCGGTGCGCGTGCCGCTTGATATTCCGATTCTCGAAGACGCGCTCGCCATCTACTATGTGCTTATGCCGGCGGAGGTATCGAGTAACATGAACCGCTACGACGGGCTTCAGTACGGCTCGGAGACTCCAGAGAGCGACCTGTTTGCACAAGTGCGCGCCACGCGCGGCGCCGGGTTTGGCGACGAAGTCAAGCGCCGCATTTTGCTTGGAACGTTCGTGCTGTCGGCTGGATACGTGGATGCGTATTACAAAAAAGCCGTGCGCGCGCGGTATGCCTTGCGTCGCGCGCTTGAGGAGGCGTTCAAGGATTGCGATGTGATCGTCGGCCCAACAAGCCCAACCGTGGCGTGGAAAATCGGCGAGAAGTTTGATGATCCGGTGACTATGTATCTGTCGGACATCTACACCGTTGTCGCGAGTTTGGCGGGCTTGCCGGCCATTTCTATTCCGTGCGGTGCACTCAATGGATTGCCGGTGGGCTTACAGCTCATGGGACGGCTGGGCGAGGATGCGAAGGTGATGGATGCGGCGCACTGGTACATGACGCAAGCGTAGATATGGTCGTTTTATTCGTTGCCATTGCGGTGCTAGGGTTTGCGATCGTGGTGTGGATTGTGTACATGGCGTATGCGCACGTGCGGCGCTTTTCCTCCCAAGTCAAAAGTGAGGCGCTCGACAGGGAAGCGGTCGCGCGAAAGATGGAAGAAATTGAACACTTGATGCAGACGCCAACGCGTATGGCACATCGCGTGGCTCTTCAAGAAGCGGACAAACTGCTCGACTACTGCCTCAAAGCGCTTGGCATTTCGGGGAATACAACACTTGAGCGTTTGAGTGAGGGCGCTAGAGTACATCGCTCGTTGCGCAAGATGATTACGGTAAGGTCGCGCATAGAGCCATTTTTGGGGAAACCGCACATGGCTTTGGCGCCGTCACAAGTCGAGGATGCCATGCATCAATACCGTAAGGCATTCAAAACACTTGGGGTGATGGGTTAGAGAGTGGAAAGTAGTGAGTGGTGAGTAGTGCATAGTGGCCGGACCGTGCGGATTCGCAAGGAATCCTCCCCTGTGTCAGGGGAGAACAAACCCCAGAACACTTTGATCATCTTTAACTTCCAACTTCTATCCTTCCATACTTCGGACAAACCGTGTGGCATCTTGGGCCCATTCCTCTCCAAGTGTGGGGGACGATGGTCGCTCTTGGCATCCTCGTGGCGTTTCATGTGATCGTCAAGCGCAGTAAACGGCTCGGTCTCGATCACAAGTTGATTGCCGATGCCGCGACGTGGATTTTGATTGGCGCGCTCGTTGGAGCGCGGCTTGTAACAGTGCTGTTTTACGATTTTCAGACGTATGTTGCGCAGCCGCTTGAGGTGTTTGCCATCTGGCACGGCGGTTTTTCGAGCGTGGGAGGTTTCATCGGGGCTACGATTGTGGGCATGTGGTTTTTTCGTCATAAACGCGTGGACGTGTGGAAATACGCAGACGCGATAATTTTTGGTGTACCGATCGGCTTAGCAATCGGCCGCATCGGCTGTTTTCTCATTCACGATCATCCGGGGACCGCGAGTGATTTTATTCTCGCCGTGCGATATCCGGACGGTGAAACGCGCCTTGACCATGGGTTGTTATTGTCTATCAACAACTTTTTGATGGCGCTCGTGTTTGCGCTTCTGGCTCGAAAAAAGCGTCCCGTGGGGACGTATCTGGCGGTTTTTGGGCTTTGGTATGGCGTCGTGCGATTCATTTTGGACTTTTATCGCATCGGTGATGCGACCTACTTTGGTTTGACACCTGCACAGTACGTGAGCGTGTTGATGGCCGTTGCCGGAGCATGGGGTATATGGCGACTTCTTCGAAATCGGCGGGCGAAGCGTGGCTTATCCACAAATATGGATGCTTGACAGCTTGTTCGAAGTTTGATTGGGCTAAGTGAGCAAAGAGTGTTATAATCTATTCCGAGAATAGCGAGTACCCGCCCGTCTGGGCGGGTGTTGTGTTGGTTTTTAAAAATTCAATGATTTTTTTCTTGAGTAACATTTCGTCGAGCGTCACGCAAGGTTGGGCAATGGAGTCACACAAGCGCTTCAACATCGGCGTACAAAGCGGCTTCGGGGAGCAGGGTTTCTATGGGCGGGAGGGAATCGCACGCTCGAATGTTGTGGAAAATGAGCGCATGGCCCTTGTAGTGCCCGTGTCCGCAAGCAAAGCCGCCGAGGGCAACGTGTGAAAACCACAAGCGAAAATCAGGCCACATTTCACCGTAGGGCACGGCAGAGAGTGAGTGCCATGCAATCGGATCCATTTCTTCGCTTGGCACGATCTTGCCATCGAAGGCGCGGACTAAAAACATGTGCGCCTCAATGATCTCCGGAATCTCGCCGCTGAACAACAATCGTGCGCACGGCTCAAGGTTCGTGACCGTCAGTCCGCATTCCTCTCGCACCTCGCGACGAGCGGCTTCTTCAACGCTTTCACTGGGCATGACCTTCCCGCCAAATCCATTCCAAAAACCTTGTCCAATGCCGCGATTCTTTCGTCCGAGCAATACATGGCCATCGCGTATAATAAAAGTATCAACCATTTGTTTGACTACCATAATATGAAAAAGTATAACATGCTTGATGTTTTGAGTGGTTTTGGCTATCATGCGCCACGCCGGTGAGGTGGCCGAGTGGTCGAAGGCGCACGCCTGGAACGCGTGTAGGGCGCAAGTCCTCGGAGGTTCGAATCCTCTCCTCACCGCCATCCTTCGCTAAAGCTTCGGATGGCCTTCGGTCACGAGAACGAAATTGACCGAAGAGGGGAGAAAGCCATAGCGAAGAACAACCGATCATTTTGCGAAACGCCAAAAGCGCAGAGCGTCCAACCTCCAACCTCCAACGTCTATTATTTCTATGCTCAATCTATTTTCAAAAATACTCAAGACTCAAAGCACGCTTGTTTTGGTTACAGAAGAGGACGTTCGTCAAGCGGATGTTATGGTCGTCGGCAAAAAAATTAAGAGTCATGTCAAGCGCTTATTCAAAGGCTCGCTGGCGATTCGGCAAATAGATGCAGGTTCCGACAATGCCTGCGAACAGGAACTGGTCGCGCTTTCCAATTCATATTATGATGTTGAGCGTTTTGGAATCCACTTCGTCGCTTCCCCCAGGCACGCCGATCTGTTGATGGTAACCGGACCTGTGACGCGCAATATGGCAGAAGCAGTCAAACGCGCATACCGGGCCACGCCGGATCCAAAAATAGTCGTGGCGGTTGGCGATGATGCCATAGACGGCGGAATCTTCAAGGATTCGTATGCAGTCTTGGGAGGCGTAGAGGCGATATTGCCGGTGCAGTATTGCATACCGGGAAATCCGCCGACGGCAAAAACGATTCTGTTCTCATTGTTGAACATCCTAGAGGACGTCCATCAAAAAACACTTTCGCAAAAATGATATGTTCGAGCTGATGGTTTCGCCGATGAGTTTTATCCTTTTTCTCACGCTCTATTTTGTCGGAGCGATTGGTTCTTTGTGGGTGAAAAACAACAACACATTGGCCAATATCTGGAGCAGTGCTTTCTCTATTGCTGGCTCTCTGTGGGGATTGGGTTTGTCACTGGTGATCATCCTCACCGGCCAAACGCTGTCTTTCGTGGCACAGCAAACTTCTTTTTCATTGCTTTCTCTGTCGTTTGATGTGGACCTGCTATCGGCTTTTTTTGTTTTTCTGATTTCACTCATCGGATTGTTCTGCTCGATCTATGGGATCGGTTATGTCAAACATTATTACGGCCAGTATTCGATTGGCGTCTTGGGATTCTATTACCATCTCTTCATTCTCGGATTGCTTCTGGTGGTGACGGCGGGGAGCGGCATCTTCTTTTTGATCGGCTGGGAAATCATGTCGGTGGCTTCCTATTTTCTGATTGTGTACGATCGAAAAGAGCGCGAAAACGTTCAGGCGGGTTTTTTGTATCTCGTCATGACGTACGCCGGCACGGCTTGTATTCTCGTTGCATTTCTTTTGCTCTATCAATTCACTGGCTCTTTTGATTTTGACGTCATTCGAGATTCATTAGCGCTCATTCCCGCCTCGACCAAAAACATCATTTTTATTTTGGCGCTTGTCGGTTTTGGTGTGAAGGCTGGCATTGTGCCATTGCACATCTGGTTGCCGGCGGCTCATCCGGCGGCACCATCCCACATCTCCGCCTTTCTGTCCGGAGTCATGATTAAGGCGGGAATCTTTATGATGATTCGTCTGTTCATGGATCTCCTACAGCCGGTTCCCGTCTGGTGGGGACTCACCATATTGCTTATAGGGGCCGCCTCTTCATTGCTGGGAGTGCTCTACGCGCTCACTGAGCACGATCTCAAAAGGTTGTTGGCGTATCACAGCATCGAAAATATCGGCATCATTCTTCTTGGACTCGGTAGTGCATTGATTTTTGCATCGCTAGATCTTCTGCCGCTCTCCTTGTTGAGTTTAACGGCGGCCCTTTTTCACACGCTCAATCACGCCATCTTCAAATCCTTACTTTTCTTGTGTGCCGGCTCGGTGATCCAACAAGTCCACACGCGCAATATGGAGGAGTATGGCGGGCTTATAAAGATGATGCCACAAACGGCTCTGTTCTTTCTCATCGGTTCTGCGGCCATTTCTGCATTGCCGCCATTCAACGGTTTTTTCAGCGAATGGCTCACGTTCCAATCGTTATTTCAAGGCATCGTCCTGTTGGACAGTTCCGTGCGTTGGGTCTTTATTTTAGCGGCCGGCGCGCTTGCGTTCACCGGTGGTCTGGCTTTGGCGTGCTTTGTCAAAGCGTTCGGCGTAACATTTCTGGCGCGCCCGCGTAGCGCGGAGGCCGCTTGCGCCAAAGAATCCTCATGGTCATTGCTGGTTGGGATGGGTTCGTTGGCTGCGCTCTCGTTTCTTCTGGGAATCTTTTCCGGGCACGCGGTGTTCGTTCTTCAAAACATTGGGAGGAGTTTTCGACTCTTCCAAGGAGTTCCAACAACAATAGCCGTTTTTGGAAATCAAACGATATCTATCGGAAAAGAATTTGCGTCTGTTTCCGGATTGGCATTTCTTGGCGTGTTGGCGTCCGTCTGTATTGGTGTGCTGTTTGCGGTGCGATGGACCATCTACCGCCAGCAAAAAGTACAGCTTGGCTCTACATGGGATTGCGGTGTTGATTTGAATGCGCGGATGGAAATCACAGCTACCGGTTTTGCGCGATCCATCGTTCTTATCTTCAAAGGCCTCTTGAAACCGAGCGTGCAACAAAAAATCGAGTATGATGACGGCGCTATTCGATACGCGCCAAAACTCAAAGCCGTCATCCTCGGTACGCAGGATGTGTATCAAACTTATTTGTATCAGCCGATGTGTCGCGTCACGAACGCATTATCCGCACGCGTCAAAAACATCCAAAGCGGAAACGTAAACATTTACATTTCGTATATTCTGGTCGCCCTTATTATCACGCTCTTGTTCATCTTGTAGATATGTCAATAGCTTTGTGGACCATACAAATCCTGTTGACGCCGCTCGTGTCGCCGCTGTGTGTGGGCGTCATCAGAAAACTGAAAGCCACATGGCAGAACCGCCAAGGGGCGAGTGTGTTTCAACCGTATCGTGATTTGTGGAAACTCATGCACAAGGATGAAGTCATGAGTCGCGATGCTTCATGGATTTTCCGCGTGGCTCCCGTGATGGTGTTTGCGGTCACGATGGTGGTTGGAGCCAGCATTCCGCTGTTCGCATCCTTTTTGGAAAATAGCTTGACGGGGGATTTGCTCATGGTGGTGTATGCGCTTGCGATCGGCACGTTCTTTTTGGCGTTGGCAGGCATGGATACCGGAAGCGCTTTTGGCGGATTCGGTTCCAGCCGAGAGATGACCGTATCGGCGCTCGCGGAGGGCGGACTCATCTTCTCTCTTTTGACGGTCGCCTTGATCAGTGGAACCACCAATCTTTTTACCATGGTCAATGTGGCAACCATTCCTTCCGGCCAGCATGTTCTTTCCGCTCTCTTGGCGCTCTGTGGATTCGTGATCGTTCTTTTGGCGGAGACATCCCGATTCCCGTTTGACAATCCGGCCACGCATTTGGAACTGACCATGATTCATGAGGCGATGATTTTGGAGTACTCCGGAAAAAAGCTGGCGCTCATGGAGTGGGCCTCGGCGAATAAATTATTTCTTTTTATGGCGCTCTCCGTGAACCTCTTTTTTCCAATCGGTTTGGCGCAACAGGCAACGGTCGGAGCTATCGGTTTGGGAATGATCATTTTCCTTATCAAAGTAGCCGTTTTTTGCTTCGTGATTGCATTCATTGAATCGAGCATGGCCAAGTATAGATTTTTCCGATTGCCGGATCTCTTGTTCATCGCATTTATTCTGAATGTGGTCGCGATTAGCCTCATCCGATGAATATGAATCACGCACTGATCCAATTTTTCGTGGCCGTCGTATTTGGCACGATGATATTTTCGCATCTCACTAAAAAGAATTTTGGAGCGTCGATGGCGTATGGCGTGCAGTCGCTCGCGGTCGCGGCCCTCTTATTCGGTTCTTTTCTGGAAACACAAAATAAACTCATTCTCATTGTGGTGATCTGCGCGTTGATAGTAAAAGTCGTCATGGCGCCGTTGTTTTTTTCGAGATTGATTCGTAAGCACGCGCTCATGTTTTCCGCAAGCACGTATCTCAACACGCCTCTGACGTTGATCGCGATCGCCATACTGACTTTTATCGCTCACTCGCAGAAGTTTGCGGCCGTAACCGGCATTGTTCCTGCCAATCAAGCCTTGTTGTCGTTGGCACTCGCGGCGATGTTTCTTTCTCTGTTCCTCATCGTGAACCGCAAAGGCGCTCTCTCGCATATCATCGGGATTCTCTCCCTTGAAAACAGTATCGTCGTCTTTACGATTTTTGCCGGACTGGAACAATCGCCTGCGCTTCAGCTTGGCATTCTCTTCAATATTTTTATCTGGCTGATGATTGCCCAAGTGTTTATCTCGATGCTGTACAAACACTTTGGATCGCTGAACATCACCTCGATGCAAAGTCTCAAAGGATAATCTATGGAACTCGTACTCATTTTTTCTTCTTTGTTGATTGCGGTCCTCGTCTGTCTTTTTGTGAAGCGCCGTATTGTGGTTGAGTGCGCTTCGTTATTGGCCGTGGCGATCGCGCTTGTTGAGTCCATTCTCGTCGCTCTTCGAGTTGCTGCGCACGGGGAGTATTCTCCGCACGTCTTTTTTTCCGTTGATGCTTTAGGGGCTCTCGTCATGCTCATCATCTCGATCGTGGGATGTGCCACGGTCGGGTATTCGATTGCGTATCTTCGAAAAGAAACCGCGCAAAACGTCATTGGGCAAAGGCGCGTGAGGCAGTATTTTATTCTTCTCAATCTGTTTTTGATGGCGATGTTTTTGGCCATCACCGCCAATCATCCCATTTTTGCTTGGATTGCCATTGAGGCCACCACACTCGCCACCGCGTTTCTCATCAGCTTTTACAATAAGCCGTCGGCGATGGAGGCGGCTTGGAAATATCTGGTCATCAACTCCGTTGGCTTGCTTTTGGGGTTTTTTGGAACGCTCTTGTATTTTACGGCGATGCATTCGCTGGACGGGAACGAATTTGTCAGTTGGCAGATGCTTCTTCAGAACGCCGCATTTCTTGATCCGTTGATTGCGAAGATTGCCTTTATCTTTGTGCTCATTGGCTATGGAACGAAAGTCGGTCTTGCGCCCATGCACACGTGGCTTCCGGATGCTCACAGTAAAGCGCCGGCGCCCATAAGTGCGCTTCTGTCGGGCGTCTTGCTGAACGTCGCTTTGGTGGTGGTCCTTCGTTTTAAGCTGATTACGGATGCGGTGGTTGAGCCGTCGTTTTCTCAAATCCTCTTGATCGTTCTGGGTCTTCTTTCTATCTTCATTGTCGCCCTGATTATGCTCACGCAGAACAATTACAAGCGGTTGTTGGCATATTCCAGCATTGAAAACATGGGGATCATGTCGCTTGGATTTGGATTCGGCGGCTTGGGAGTTGTTGGAGCCATAATGCACATGATGTATCACGCGCTGATTAAATCAACCTTATTTTTATCTGCCGGAACAATCTTTTTAAGGTATCATTCCACAAAAATTGCCAAGATCAGGGGCATGCTGACGGCGTTGCCTGTCTCTGGCGCCCTGTTCTTTATTGGTTTTCTTGCAATCACTGGCACTCCGCCGTTTGGCATATTTTTCAGCAAGGTTCTCATTGTGACTGGAGGAATGCACGTTCATCCGATGATGAGTGCGCTCGCGCTCGTGCTCATGGCCATTCTGTTTATCGGATTTTTCAAGCAGGTGAGCGCCATGGCTTTTGGAGACGTTCCGACGGAAGTGGAAGTGGGTGAAAAAAACATCTGGCTGATTCTTCCACCGCTTGCCCTGCTGGTCCTGTTTGTTGTGTTGAGTTTTTATCTCCCACCGTTTTTGTCCACGCTCATACGCTCCGCCGCTTCGCACTACTAGTATGCAAAAAGAAATCATGCAGTCCTATCTCCCTCAAGATGCGGTCGCGGAAATTTTTGATGATGCCGCCGTTTTTGAAGTGCCTTCTGCGGAAATCAAGCATGTCGTTGAAGAACTGTGCGTTCGCCATGGGGCAGAATTCAAGCTGATGACGGCGACCGACGAAAGAGCCGAACACGACTGTTTCAAAATTTGGTATGTGTTTGGCGTCCCCGGTGAGCACTTCTTTCTCGTTCCGTTTATTCGACTTCAAGATACCGAAATATTTCCTTCCATCGCTTCGATGGTGGGAAGAGCGATGGATGATGAACGGAGAATAAAAACGTTTTTTGGACTTACGCCGCTCGAACATCCGGATCTGCGGCCGATCATTTTGCATGAGCATTGGCCGGAGGATGTTTTTCCGCTTCGCAAGGACTGTAACTGGAAAACGAGGCCACGCATGGAAAGCGGTGAGTATGTTTTCCAAAAAGTGGAAGGGGAAGGCATTTACGAGATTCCGGTTGGTCCGATCCACGCGGGCATTATCGAGCCGGGCCATTTTCGCTTCAGCATGGCCGGAGAACATATCATGCTTCTTGAACCTCGTTTGGGGTATGTTCACAAGGGCAGTGAAAAATTATTTGAGGTCTTGCCCCTTGAAGAAAAAATCACGTTGGCGGAAAAAATTTCCGGCGACAGCTCGTTTGGCCACAGTCTGGCTTTTTGTCAGGCGTTAGAATCGTTGAGCGATACACATCCGTCGGAGCGCGCGCTCTCTTTGCGTGTGGTGTATGCCGAACTGGAACGACTTGCCAATCACTTTGGCGATCTTGGCGCGATTATGATGGATACGGGTTATAGTTTTGGCGGAGCGCACGGCGCACGAATGCGGGAACGGATGATGCAAATCAACGAACGGTTGACGGGGAGCCGATTTTTGAGAGGCGTCAACGCGGTAGGTGGGGTATGCAAAGACGTGAACGACACAGAGGTAAAAGCGCTTCTTGCGGAATTGCAAGAGATCAGTGAGGATTTTTCGGAAGTGATTGCCGTGACGGAAGAGAGCGTCTCCCTTCTCAATCGTCTCAAAGGCGCCGGGGTGATTTCTCTCAAAATCGCGCAGCAGGAAGGGCTCGTTGGTGTGGCCGCCAAAGCGGTTGGGATCGCTCGCGACACGCGGTTGGATTATCCCTACGCGGCCTACCGCGATTGGGCGTTGGCGGACATTGCTACAGAGACAAGCGGTGATGTCTACGCGCGATTTCGCGTTCGCATAAAAGAAGCCCACGCGTCCATTCGCATCATTCAAGCAGTCCTCGACCAACTTCCGAAAGGAGCGATCCATCCAAAAAACAAAAAAGTGACGTTCAAAAAAAATGCGCTTTCCGTGAGCGCCGTGGAGGGTTGGCGAGGGGAGATTGTCTATGTTGTGAAAACGAATGAGAAGGGAACCATCAGTCGAGTGGTGCCTCGTGATCCGTCGTGCGTGAATTGGGCGGCGCTCAAACACGCCGGTTATGACAATGTGATTCCTGATTTCCCCCTCATAAACAAAAGTTTCAATTTGTCGTATTCGGGCAACGATATGTAGCCGCATGTTCCATGCTTGCTCCAATCGAACAGTTCAGCTACAGTATATTCAAGATAATTCATGACACGCCATTCTATGTCAAAAGGTGAACGAACGCCTGAAAAGTGGTCCGAAGGTTCCGCGAATTGGCGGGATTGGGCTCGAGTGGAAGGAAAGCCGCTCGTGGACGCCGAAATGGAAAAGTTTGTCGCAGGACATCCCGACGCCATCAATTGGAGTGCAGAAGTTTTGGATGCAAAGCGCGAAGAGATTGCGAGGAAGGTTGCCAAGGAAAATGGCAAGGATGTGTCAGATGCGGCTTCTGCAGAGGAGGGAACATCGGAAGCCGCGTAACATATCTACAGGGACAGACTTTTATAACATGGGCGCCCCCGCGAGATGCGGGGGCGTTTGCTAATCAGTAGTTGATGGATTCTGCAAAATCACCATCAATCACGTTCTTCAGGCCACTCGGGACAAAGCGGCTCTGGAGCGCGGCTTTCAGTCGGGTTTCGAATTTCGTATCCGCCATGTAAACTTTGTGATTAAACGCGGCGCGAGCCGAGTCGCGTAGCCTCTGGAGGTACTCCCTCTGGGCTACGTAGCGCCGGTGAGAGATTGAAACAGGTGCCAGCCATGCCATGCCGCCGCACGCCACTCCCGCGCCGAGCGCAATCCACGGAAACCATCGGCCGTGAATGTAGGGACCGGCGGAAAAGGCGATCGCGAGCATGGTGGCCACTGCCGCCGCGACACTGACGATGTAGGGCGCGCATGCGCGGCGCATCTCAAGTATCAGTTGCCGCAGGTTGACGGCGAGCATGGGCACAGCGAATCTTGCTCGAATGCCAATGAGTACAGAGTACAGTGGCACGAGTGATGCGATCGCACATCCGCAAAAGATCGTCCATGCGAACATGTGGCGTGTCTGCCGTGCTCCGAACGTCACGAGCGGGATCGTTGAGATGCGGTCGAATCGATGTTCTCTTGCGAGCCGCGAGGCGCTATTGAACGCACTGATTGCGATGGCCGTACTCAGGACCATGATGAGCGACAATGCGCCCAAACCAGTCGTAAGCACGAACCAGAGCCAGTGCGTAGCAGGCCCGATCGTATCGGCACGATCGTCCAAGTAGTCTGCGATCAGGCACGAAGCTGTAAAGGGCGCCGACACCAACATGGTGGCAATGAGCCCGATACCAAACATGCCCACGGCACGATTTCTGCGCATCACCTCGCGCTCGAATGTCACCGTGTCCAGTGCAGGATCGGGGACCGATCGCAGGTAGCGCCAGATGCTTTCCAGGCTTGGCAGGAGCGCGCCGAGCGCAAACCCGCCGATGCCGCCTGCTACCGCGTGCCACGGGCCGCGGCTCTCAAAGAACAGAATGCCCAAGACTCCGCACACAACACCACCCAAGAACCGTCGAACGTGTGCTCGTTGTGAAGGTTCCATGGTTTCCTCGAAATGAATGGTAACAGAGTCTGATAAAAAAACAAACGCTCCGAATGCGGAGCGTTGGAGCAGAAAAGTTCCGTAGTGCTTGTCGCGCGACTCAAGACGTGACGCCTTTCTTGGTGGGCGTGGCAAGCGCGAGACGGCCCCTGCGATCGTCTTCGGTCGAGAGGGAGCCGCTCATGTCCGCCTCGCTTGGCGGACTCAACTGTCCGACTTGCGGGCGACGGTCTGTCAAAAGAGCGTCAACGCGCTTCTGCAACTTTTTACGATCTCGTACTTCCATCACTTCTATAGTCATCGCACTATGAAACAGGACTCCATCATTCTTGAAACAGAGCGAATTCCTAGCTCTTCGGAAGAAAAAATCCTCAATGTAGCTACGGCTACATCTGCGGTTTTTTCTCCCTGCAGAGCGTCGGACTTCGCTCTGTTTCAAAAATGCTAATTCCTGTTTCATAGTGTGATGACTATACTTCACGCATGATCCCACTTGGCACCTCCTCCATGCGTTCACCCAACCGCATGTACCGATTCCACAGGCGCGCCTCCCACATGAACGGGCCAAGGATCCAATATCTTCCGTGATCGGTAAGCTGGTCGCCCGTTCGACTCTGAACGTAAACATAATGTTGGAGACCATCCTCGGTAACGTATCTTATCGTGACCTCAAAACCCGCATGCGCGATGCGCAGTTCGGGGTAATCTCGATTTCGATAAACATCGTGATAGTGTCCAATAACCCAACCATCATGTGTCGCCTCATACAGGCGACGCACAATCCTTCGCAGTTGCTTTCTTTGAAGGTACAGAGCCATGTCGTGTCAGTCATTCCATGAACGAGTCACTTCGTCAATCGTGCGTGTTCGACCACTCCGCGTTGTGCTAAGATGGCCTCATGGAACCCAAAGAACAAATCCGCAATGCTATTGATGTGGTTGATTTGGTTGGCGAGTATTTACAGCTCAAAAAGGCTGGGCAAGGGTCTTTCAAGGCACTGTGTCCGTTTCATGGCGAAAAAACGCCATCGTTTTATGTTCATCGATCCAAGCAAATTTGGCACTGTTTTGGGTGCGATAAGGGCGGTGACATTTTTACGTTCATTATGGACATGGAGGGCGTGGAGTTTCCCGAGGCGTTGCGTATGTTGGCAAAAAAAGCGGGAGTAGAGTTGCCGCAGTACGAGCGGCGCGATGCCAGCCGAACCGATCACCTGAAGGCCATCAACGCGTTTGCACAAAAGGTGTACGAGCGCTATTTGCAAACGGCGCAGGGCAAAGGAGCGCGCGCATACTTGGAGGGACGCGGCATTACCGAAGAACTGCAGATGCGGTTTGGTTTGGGGTATGCGCCAGATGCGTGGACGGCTCTCATTGACGCGGCAAGGCAAAAGGGCATATCGGAAGCCGATTGGCAGGCGGCCGGATTGGCGCTCCCGTCCAAGCGCGGTAATCGCATTGATCGTTTTCGTCATCGCCTCATGATTCCTTTGCGCGACCATCACGGCGATACGGTTGGATTCACCGGACGCGTTCTGCGCAAGGACGATACGCCTAAGTACATGAACTCGCCGCAGACGGACATCTACGACAAGAGCGCGCTCGTGTACGGTCTTGATATCGCAAAGGCGGCCATCAAATCAGCGGGGGAAGTGATTTTAGTTGAAGGAAATCTGGACGTCATCGCATCGCATAAGGCGGACGTCAAAAATGTGGTTGCAATTTCCGGCACGGCACTCACGGAACGTCATATTCAAATGCTGAAGCGTTACACAACACGATTTGTGTTTTGCTTTGATGCCGACGACGCCGGATTCAACGCCGCGATGCGCGGGATGCATCTGTCGCGAGGTTTGGGAATGGACGTGCGGGTTGTAGCGATTCCGTCTGGCGCTGGGAAAGATCCCGACGAGATCGTGCAAAAAGATCCTCAAGCGTGGCGCGCGCTCGTTGAAGCGCACGCGGATCAGATGACGTATCTTTTCAATCGTTTGGTAGCACCGATTGATCGAAAAGACGTGACGACAAAGAAGCGCGCTGGCGCCGTATTTTTGGAAGAGCTTGCCGCATCGAAAGATACTATCGAGCGCGAGCATTGGTTGAAGCGGCTGTCGGAAGCGCTCGATGTGCCGCTCCAGGAACTTCGCAAATCACTGGGTTCAGGTCCGGACAACGGACAACGGAAGGGCAATGCCATTCAGCAGACACCGCAAAAACATCAATCTCTCGAGGACATTTTTCTTGCTCACAGTATCAACGACACCAATGCGTTTGCTCTGGCGGCATCGCGTATTGCTCCGAGCAATCTTTCCGAGCCGCTTGCGCATGCACTTTACACGCTGGCGCTTTCTTTGTATCATGATGCCAACACGTCGAACGAATCATTTTTCGAGGCGGTTCGGCAGGAGGCGAGTAAGCACAGCCAAGAGCTTTCTGGCTATTTTGCGCGATGTGCTATTCTGCTCGACCTTGAGAACTCGCCACCGAATGCAAACGACGATACACGATTTTCGCAGATCCTCACTCGTTTAGAGGATCGTGTTCGTAATTCCAAGCGCCAAGACATTCTCTTCGCGCTTCGTGAGGCCGAACGCGTGGGAGATATGGCGCAGGTGGAAGCGTTGACGCGCCAATATCAGTCCATGTTGTAACGGTCTCGTGTCACTTCTCACACTATGCCGCACAAGAAATCTGCCATGAGCCGATCAAAGGCCGCGGCGGGACGTTCGAGAACGCGTAAACCATTGCGCGGAAAATCTGCCAGTCGATCGGTAAAACCTAAACCAAAAAGGACTGCACAACCTGCCGCACAAAAAGATCGCTATGTGCGTGAAAGCGCGCCGGACGCCAATCAAATTCTTCGTCTGCTCGATAAAGGTCAGCAACGCGGGTTTGTGACCGAAACGGAAGTCCTGCTTTTGTTCGCGCATCTTGAAGACTACATCGAGGACTACGAAGCGTTTTTGGATCGGCTCGACGTTGTGGGACTGCATTTGGTGGAAGTCAAGGAAGGGCTTTTGGGCCGCACGGCCGATCATCAATCGGCGATGGACAAAATTCGCGTTAACGTAGAGCGCAAAAGTCCGCTTACCATGGAGATTACGCAGGATTCGATTCAAATGTACTTGCGCGAGATTGGAAAAATCCCGTTGTTGACGGCCGAGGAAGAGGTGGCGCTTGCCAAACGCAAGGAGCGAAATGACAAAGAGGCCGAACGCCGTTTGATTGAGGCAAACTTGCGTTTGGTGGTTTCGATTGCAAAAAAGTTTGCGGGAAAAAGTTTGACCTTGCTCGATTTGATTCAAGAGGGGAACATCGGTTTATTCCGTGCGGTGAAAAAGTTTGAGTATCGCAAGGGCTACAAGTTTTCGACGTACGCCACGTGGTGGATTCGTCAGGCGATTACGCGCGCGCTTGCCGATCAATCGCGCACGATTCGCATTCCCGTGCACATGGTCGAGACCATCAATCGCTTTCAGCAAGTGAGCCGTCAGTTGTTGCAGGATTTGGGGCGCGATGCCCTGCCCGAGGAGTTGGCGGCCGAGATGGGACAGCCGTTGTATAAGGTGCGTCACATCATGAAGATCTCGCAGGAAGTGGTGTCGCTCGAAACGTCGGTTGGCGACGATGACGAGGATTCGACGCTGGAGGATTTTATTGAGGATACCAAGAGCGTATCGCCGCAAAAGGCGGCAGCGCGTCAGTTGCTCAAACAGTATGTCGAAGAGGCCATGAGCGGTTTGACGCCGCGCGAGCAGAAGATTTTGGAGATGCGATTTGGGCTTACGGACGGTGTGTCGCATACGCTGGAGGAGGTGGGAAAAGAGTTTGACGTCACGCGCGAGCGCATCCGCCAAATTGAAGCAAAAGCACTCGACAAGATTCAGCAAAATCACATTATTGAGAAATTGAGGGATTACTAATTGAGAAGTTGGAAGTCGGAGGTTGGAAGCTAAAAACAACCTTGTGCAAGTCTTGTCACAAGACAAAACTTGTGATACATTCTCGACGACATTTTAGCACTCCGGGGTGGCGCAGCGGTAGCGCAGTGGACTGTTAATCCATTGGTCGTGGGTTCGAATCCCACCCCCGGAGCCATGAGAAGGCGTGTGAGGTGACCCACATGCCTTGTCAAAAAGTCGTCATTGAAAAATGGCGATTTTTTGTTTAAGGCTTGAGTAAAAAGCGACTCTTGGTAGCCCGACCACAAAGCTGAAGCACCTGGGACGCAAAACCATTGGATTTTTCTCAAACGCCCAAAAGCAGAAATTTACCTTGTTTTTTCGGTTCGATCCCCAGACAAGGTTTCGAGACCCCGAGACTTCGGGAATTTATCAAAAGTTGCTATGATTCAGGCAATATGAGAGATAGCGCAAAACCCAACGTCATTCTCACTTCAAGCTTTAATACCGTCGCCCAAGCGCTTCGAGAAAAATCTTTGTTACCGAAAACGGCATCAGTTGTCTTTATCCCAACCGCCGGTGATCCATACCCCGAACGACCGTGGATTGATGCAGATCGAAAAGCTCTCGTTGAACTGGGCTACAGCGTCACGGACATTGATTTGAAGGGTTCGGCGGCAGACTCACTTGAAAAAGAGATATCCAGTCACGATATTATTTTCGTCGCTGGTGGTAATACAACCTACCTCACTCAAGAATCACATGTTTCCGGTTTTGCTGATTTGATTCCTGAACTTCTCAAACAAGGAAAACTTTATATCGGCTCAAGTGCAGGCTCAATCCTTGCTGGTCCGACAGTCGAGCCATTCATGACAGAGGATCTCGCGGAGTTACCAAAGGATTTCGTTTTAACGAAACCAACCTGCCTTCATCTCGTTGATTATGTCGTGTTACCGCACGACCAAGTCGAACAATTTTCAGCAGAGCACAACAAAATTATCAAGAGTCACAGCGATCGCTTTACATTCATTAGGCTAACCGATCAGGAGTATCGACTAGAAAATATCTAAACTTATGGAAAATATTGGACTCATTCAAAAAGCCGCATCCGTGATCGCCCCTCGGAAAGTTGGTGATCGACTCTTCGGAGATGTTGGTGCGGCACTCGTGACAGATAAAGGAAACGTCTATACGGGTGTCTGTATAGATACATCAGGAATTGGTTTTTGCGCTGAACAAAGTGCGATCGCTGCAATGATGACTGCCGGCGAAACGAAAGTTGAAAAGATTGTCGCGACATGGAAAGACGAAAACGGTGACACCTTCGTGATTTCTCCATGCGGGCATTGTCGGGAATTCATGCGCCAAACTCATGATGGTAAGATGGATATCGAAGTCGTTTTATCCAAGGAAAAGACCGCGAAACTTTCTGAGCTACTGCCTTATCGGGATTCTTGGGAGCGAGTATAGCTATTTATGAACGACGGAAAATTCGAGAAGGTAGCCGACAGTTATTCCAAGATGTTTTACTACTCTCCCTACTACACAATGCTAGCCGAGTTCCTTGAAAAGCATCTCGGTGACGCGACCAGTGTTCTTGAAATTGGAGCAGCAGATGGCATCGTCGCTATGGCATGGAATAGACTTCGCGAGTCATCAAGCAATTCCGCGCCGCTTACGTATTTTGCGGTGGAACCCGTAGAGCGCATGGTGAATATTGCCAAAGAACGGGCAAAGGAGATGACTATCAATTTTTTGCCGACTGTCGGCGATATTGAGCACGCGGTTGGACTTGCTGAAATAGAGAACGCTCATATCGATGGACTTGTAATCAGTCGAGTTCTTCATGAGGTATTTATCCAACACAACCTCGATCATGAACGACTTTTTGCAGATATTCGGCGAGTGCTTGAAGCAAAGCATCCAAAGGTAGTCGTGCTCGGAATCGTTAATCGATATATCGGATTGAATGCAGAAGAGACACGGCGATTTATTGAAGAGCAGACGAAGGAAATTGGTCACGGTCATGATCCCGCCAAGGAGTACGTTGATCAGAATTTGCTCGATGTTTTCATGCAGAGTCAGGGCTACAAAATTATCGATCGAGGTGGGGTCACCCAGCCGCTCAATGGTTTCGATCCATCGCCATGGGGAGAAACGATTACGGTTTATCGAGCCGAGTAGCGGAGATTATGAAAAACAATTACGACACGCTGGCTACTTCTTATAAGAAGACTGATACTAAGCCAGATAAGCAATATTCGATGCTACCAACTGTAGTCGAACTCGCAGATGATCTGTCTGGAAAGATTGTTCTTGATATTGGATGCGGTTCAGGCTTCTTTGCAAATGCTTTTGCGCTTTCTGCAAAGCGAGTAATCGGTATCGACAATTCTGCCGAGCAGATTCAGATGGCAAAATCGGGTCAGCCATTGAATGTGGACTATCGAGTAGCCGATGGCCTCAATTCGGAACTACCAAAAGCCGATTTGGTAAATGCGCCTTTTGTATTAGGGTATCTTGAAAGCGTTGAGGAACTGAAAGCCTTCTTTGCGAGCGTATACGATTGCCTGAGTGACGGCGGAAGATTTATCACTGTTATCGATACGCCGTCGGGAAGTGACTTGCGCAAATATGGTGCGCGTAAGATTCTGCACGGTAGTGGCGAGGGGGTGAAGTTAGAAATCGTACTTTACAACGGAGACGAGGAAGTCTGTACGCTTTGGGCGACATACCACGAACCTCAAACCATCACCCAATTGCTCGCAGATGTAGGTTTCAAGGAGGTAGCTTGGCATAAGCCTATTGTCTCGCAAGAAGGCCTTGAAGCTATGCCTGATGGTTTTTGGGACGGCTACGTCAATCATTGCGAGTTAGGTTACGTCACCGCGCTAAAGTAAGTGGATTGAGGCCTTGATTAACTTGCAGTTTCTCCATGCTGACTTTTACCTCGACGTACGATTTTGTAACAAAGGTAATTAACGGAGTTTCTTGTACATTCAAGAGGTGATAAGGTTTCAGTCATATGGCTCGCTGTGCATATTGTCTACAAGACGACACAAAGACCACATTCAATAATCGTGAGCATGTAGTACCCCAATCTCTCGGGGTCTTCACGCCAAAGACGCTGCTTATTGAAAGTGACCTGGTTTGTGATCAATGTAATACCCGTTTCAGTGGTCTAGAGACATTATTTATTGAAGACACATGGGAAGGAATGATCTCAAAAGATGTGATTCAGGATCGCCCACGTGGGTTAGAACAACGAGGAAAGCTTTTCTCACACACTACCGACTTTCCCTCCAATCAAGGGGTTTTTGATAAATATCATCACTACCTCGAGATGAACGAAGGAAAGTTGATTTCAAAATTTGTTCCCCAAATCTCGCTCGTGGATAAGGTTTCTGGAAAAAAGATTGTTCACCCCTTTTCAGAAATAGCCAAAGCATCTGGATCAAAGAAGAAAAAGCTGCGCGCACGTTACAAGGATCGCAAGTTTGAAGTTGGTATTTATGCTCTACACGATGAGCAGATCGATGAAGCGATTAAAATTCTTCAGGATCTGCAAATCGACTACAATGAAATAAAACGAGAGCAAGCCAAGGAGATACCCGCATCAGTAAATGCTGAAATTCAAGGGACGATAAATCCTCCGATCACGAGAGTAATTGTTAAGGTTGCATTCAACTACTTGATACATGCCGCAAATGAACAAGGCAGTACATCCGAGCTGTTTGGTGACGAGTTTAGTTTACTGAGGGCGTTTATCATGGGAGAGGACAAATTTGTCACTGATGGACTGTCCCCCGTTCATTAGACAACTTTGTGTCCTAACCAGCATTATATGCATGT
>Ga0155246_116_pt2 | contig 29916 bp, 29 predicted proteins | sample RifCSPhighO2_02_FD_106214 | JGI IMG/M metagenome (GOLD analysis project Ga0155246, IMG submission 106214) | Candidatus Uhrbacteria bacterium RIFCSPHIGHO2_02_FULL_53_13 | reverse complement strand
CGTGGCGCTCACGGTGATTTTGGCCGTTGGCATGCAACGCATGTTGAGGCGCAAGGCACTGGTGCGCAAACTGGTTGCCGCCGAAACGCTTGGCAGTGTGACGGTGGTGTGCACGGATAAAACAGGCACACTCACGGAAGGGCGCATGCATGTGGCGCGCGTGGTGACGGCCACGCATGACGTGGCGCTCGAGGGACGTATTCCCGACGATGTCTACGACGTGTGCGCCGCGCTTGCGCTCAACAACGATGCGTCCATGGAACGAACGGGCGCGGTCGGCCATCCGACGGAAGTGGCCCTCCTAGAAGGAGCGCAGAAAGCGCGTATGGATGTAAGGGCGTTGCGACGCAAGTATCCGCGTCGCGCCGAGGTTCCGTTTCGATCGTCCTCCAAGTATATGGCGACGCTCCACGGCGACCGTGGGTCGTCTCGGCTCATTGTGAAGGGGGCTCCCGAAGCGGTGTTTGCTTTTTGCCAAGACACTAAGGGGCTTGAGCGGAAGGTGATAGAGATGGCATCCTCCGGATTGCGCGTGCTTGCCGTGGCCGTTAAAGACAACGCAACGGATGTTCATGATCGCAAACTGACCTGTCTGGGGCTCGTGGGGCTTTCGGATCCCGTGCGTGCACAAGCCGAAACAACTATTGTGCGCCTTGCCGACGCCGGAGTGCGCGTCGTCATGATCACCGGAGACCATCCAGAGACGGTGCAATATGTCGCGCGACAAGTGGGGCTGTCCACCGATCCGAAGCGCATGCTGACCGGCCGTGAGTTGGAGCGACTCTCGGACGAGGAATTGCGCACACAGGTTGCGCGCATTGACATCTACGCGCGCGTGGAACCGGCGCACAAGGTACGTATTGTCAATGCCTTACGCAGTACAGGGGCGGTGGTGGCTATGGTGGGAGACGGGGTCAACGATGCCGCCGCGCTCAAAGCCGCCGATATTGGTGTGGCGGTCGCCGTCGCGACGGATGTGACGAAAGAAACGTCCGAAATGGTGCTCCTTGACAACAATCTCTCCAGCATTGCCGCCGCCGTTCACGAAGGCCGCATCATCTTCGATAACATTCGCAAGGTGGTGGTGTATCTGATGGCCGACAGTTTTAGCGAAATTGTTTTGGTGGCCGGATCGCTGTTTATGGGGATCCCTATTCCCATCACCGCGGCGCAGATTTTGTGGATTAACATTGTCTCTGATGGCTTTCCGCTCGCGGCGCTTACGATGGAGCCAGGAGAAGCGGGCGTCATGCACGAGATGCCGCGACGCCGCGACGAGCCTGTCATGAGCCGCGAAATGCAGGTGCTTATTTTTCTCATAGGGATCGTGACGGACGTGGGATTGTTTGTGCTGTATCTGTTTTTGCTCTCCGGTTCTGATCAACTCACGGCCCATTTACAAACGATCATGTTCACGGCGCTCGCCATGGACTCGCTGCTCTTTGCGTTTGCCGTGCGCAGTTTTCGCGTATCGATTTTTCGCCTCAATCCGCTTCGTAACCGCTGGCTTTTGCTTGGCGTTGGAGCCGGAGTCTTGATCCAAATCGCCGCGGTCTATGTGCCGGCTTTGCAGACGTTGTTTGGCACCGTGGCACTCAATCTGTTTGACTGGGTATTGATTGGAGCTCTTGCCGTGGTAAAGTTGGTCGGCATTGAACTCATGAAAGACGTACTCTCTTACCAGCGCCGAAGGCGCGCACAGGAAAAGACCTCCTATGCTCCATCGCATTAAACAACATATTCCTCAACGCGGGTTGCGGGCGTACCATTTCTTGATGGCCCATGCGGCGGCGTTCGTGTATCGCTATCCTTCGCGGCGCATGACGGTGATTGGAGTCACGGGAACGAATGGAAAGTCGAGCACGGTCCAGCTGGTTGGACAGTTGCTGATGGCGCGCGGCCACGCGGTCGGATGGACTTCAACCGACTCGTGGCGTATCGCTGACCGCGTCATTCCCAACAATAAAAAGATGACGATGCTCGGTCGCTTTCAAACGCAAAAGCTCTTGCGCGACATGGTAAAAGCGAGGTGCACGCACGCAGTGGTGGAGACATCTTCTCAAGGCGTGGAGCAGTTTCGACACATCGGCATTGACTACGACGTCATGGTGTGCACTAATCTTGCACCCACGCATCTTGAGGCACACGGCGGTTTTGAGAACTATAAGGAAGCCAAGCTCAAGGCATTTCGCGCGCTCGCCGGTATGCCGGGGAAAACCAGCGTGGTGAATATGAACGACCCGTACGCCGCGGAGTTTGCGGCTGTGGATGTGGAGCGCGTGGTAGGGTTTGGACGGTCGGACGAGAAGGTATTTGATGTGTTGGTCGATCAACGATGGCTGGCGAGCGAGGTATCCATTACGCGAAGCGGAAGTCGTTTTACGATGGACGGCGTCGCGTTCAAGACGACGCTGATTGGCGGATTTTATTTGCAGAATGTGTTGGCGGCCATGGCCGTCGTGCTCTTGCTTGGAGTGGAACCGGAGGTGTTAAAAAAACCGGTGGCCGCGCTTGTCCCCGTACCCGGACGGTTGGAGACATTCGCAAAGGACGGCGTTACGGTCGTGGTGGACTATGCGCCAGAGCCGCATTCTCTGCGAGCGTTATATGGTGTGCTAGAACTCCTACAGCCGCGCCGTATCATTCATGTCACGGGTTCTGCGGGCGGTGGGCGCGACGTGGCGGCGCGAGCGGAAGTTGGTCATCTTGCCGCAGAACATGACGACGTGGTGATTGTGACGAACGAAGACCCGTATGATGATGATCCCATGCAGATCATTAACGACGTTGCCGATGGGGCGGCCGCGCATGGACACGTAGATGGCACGTCGCTCTTTCGCCTGTTGGATCGTAGGGAGGCTATTCAAAAAGCCATTCAGCTCGCCGAGTTTGGCGATATCGTGGTGGTGACAGGGAAGGGTTCAGAACCGGTCATGGCGGTCAAGGGCGGAAAAAAAATTCAAAGCGACGATCGAGTCTTTGTCAAAGAGGCTCTCCATCTATGACCATTCGAGGCGTGTCATTACATCCGAGCGAACAGGTGGTGCATGTTGAACGCATGGCGCTTTCACCCTTTCTTCCTCGCCTGTGTTTTGGAGTCTTGCTGATCGTCCTGCCCTTCTTTGCATTCTTCCCGCTTCTCTCATTTGGACTCGTCGGGATGGTGATGATCGCGGTCGTCGCCGGATGCGGTATATTCGTCGTGGCGCGCGTAGCGGTTCAATGGCGAGGGACAATGTGCCTGCTCACGTCCGAGCGCATTATTTCGATCGAACAGCATAGTCTTTTACAGCGCGCCGTATCTGAGGCATCCGTGCGCACGATCAACGAGGTGGCATACCGTACCTACGGATGGATGGGTAAACTGGCGCACATGGGGACCGTGCGCGTCGTGTTTCGCGGAGTCGTGCCGGATATGCTGTTTTCGCCCGTGCATCATCCTGGGGACTTGACTCGGCTCATTCATGAATTACGCGATGTTCCGGCGCACGGTTCTGGAGACGGAACATTTGCACGTAAACACTTGAACACATAATGTGTCCGAACGCGCACGGCAACAATGGCGACGTGTATTGACACGCACGGGAACTATCGTGGCGATTTTTGGCATCGTGGTGTTTCTCGGATTGAGTGTTGGCCGCGTGTTCGTGCGTCAGGCGGCGTTTTACCGCGAGATTGAAGCTCTAGAGTCTGAACGCGAACGCCTGCTTTTCGAGAATCGTTCGTTTGAACGCCAGCTCTCATTCGTATCGTCCGAGGCATTTTTGGAGCGGGAAGCGCGCGAGACGTTTGGTCAGCAGCGGCTGGGAGAGACGGCCGTGTACATTGATGAAACGCCAACAGCGACCCTTGAAGTTTCAGAAGAGCCGGTGATCGTGCCCTCGCATATGCAACAGTGGATTGAGTTCTTTTTTCCCAACTAGAACATGAAGCCCGTTGGACCAACTCCGCTTCCCGAGCATCTCTATGCGTCGCGTTCACTGCCTATGCGTACGGCTGCATTTTGGGCGATGCGCGTTGGGTTGTGGGGATTCTTGTTTTTTCTTATTGGCGGATTGTTTGTGTTCGCACTCTATCGTTCGCCGGGCGGAACGTCCGTTTTGCATGTCGTGGGTCGAACGCTGCCCATGCCCATTGCCCGCGTTGGTGATACGGCGATTTTGTATCGCGACTTTCAAGCGGAGTTGGACGGATGGATAAAATTCTACGAAACTGGCGGAGCGCTTGAAGCGGTGGACGAACAACGGTTGCACGATCGCGTTTTGGAAAGAATGATCGAGCGGGAACTCATTCGCCAGCTTGCGTTTGAGCTCAACGTGGACGGTCAAAGCGACGTGGAGACGCTCTATCAATCCATGGCCGTAGAGCGTGGAAGTGAAGCACAGCTCATAGAGGACATTGATCAGCGTTATGGATGGACAAAAAATGTGTTTATCTCGTCCGTAGTGGAACCGATTGTGTATGCGCGCCGTGTGGACGACGCGGTAAAGGGGAACGAAGCCTACCAACGTGATGCACTCTCATCGGCACAGCAGGCACGAATTGATTTGCTCTCTGGTGCGAATGCGTTTACGCGAATATCCACAGGCGACGAACATGCGGCGGCGTGGGTGTCTCTTGATGCATATCCGTTCGAAGTTGAGGGTATTCTCAAAAACACAGAGGTAGGAGACGTCACGGAAGTGATTGAAACGAGCGAGCGGTTTTTAGTGTTCAAAATTCTCGGGCGCAACGAGCGCGCGGGCGGATGGTTTTTTCAAACGGAGGAGTTTTCTATTGACAAAGCGGACGTGTACGACGTGCTCGCTATTCGCCGTGCACAGACGACGATCAAGGTGTTTGAGAGGTGAGTAGAAGAGTGAGTCGTGAGTGGTGAGTCGTGCATAGTGGCTGGACAGCACGGGTTCGCAGTCTGTCATTGCGAGCTCCGTTGCGAGCGTAGTGAAGCAATTGACGAAGCAATCTCATCTCAGGTATGAGATTGCTTCACAGAGCCTGCCCCGAGCTCACGAGGGGGTTCGCAATGACAGACTATCTTCAAATCTCCAACCTCTATTCTTTGGAGCCACCGGGCGGGATTGAACCGCCGACCTCTGCTTTACGAAAGCATTGCTCTACCAGCTGAGCTACGGTGGCGTTTGCAGTATGCTATACTTGAATGAGCAAGAGCATACGACAGCTAAAAAAAAACATCAAGACATGATCAAACTGCACCGGGTTCATAAGGAGTATCACCCAAACATTACGGCTCTCTGCGGCATTGATCTTCATGTGGAGCCGGGGGAGTTTGTGTCCATCGTCGGCCAAAGCGGAACGGGCAAAACGACGCTCGCCAAACTGCTCATTGCCGAGGAACGCCCAACGCGCGGTCGCATTGTGATTGGTGGCTGGGACATTACCGACATTCACGCGAGCCAAATTCCGTTTTTACGGCGTCAAATCGGCGTCGTGTTTCAAGACTTCAAATTGCTTCGACAAAAAACCGTCGGCGAAAATATCGCGTTTGCCCTTGAGGTTGCCGGCGAGCCGCGTCAACGCATCCGCGACGTTGTGCCGCAGGTGGTGCGCGTCGTGGGATTGCACGGCAAAGAGGATCGCTATCCAAACCAAATTTCCGGCGGCGAACAACAGCGCGTGGTGATTGCGCGCGCCTTAGTGCACCGCCCAAAGGTGCTCATTGCCGATGAACCGACGGGAAATCTGGATGCGATTACCGCGCACGAAATCGTGGATCTTTTGCGAAAAATCAACGATTTTGGCACGACCGTCGTACTCGTGACGCACGACAAAGACGTGGTCAATCGCCTCAAACGCCGCGTCGTGACGCTCAAGAATGGATGCATTCATACGGACCACAAAGTCGGCAAGTATGTTCTCGCATAAATGAGCGCCCTGTATTGGGGGCCCTCACGCTGTCTCTACGTGATACATCACACATGAAACTCGTTCGCACCATCGTTCGCGCATTCAAGTTCGCGCTTCAAAACTTCTGGAGGAACATCTGGTTGTCGATCGCGACGATTTTGGTTTTTGTGCTCACGCTCACGATGATCAACCTCTTGATCGTGGTGCACGTGCTCACACAGACGGCGGTGCAACAGGTGGAGGATCGCATTGATGTGTCCGTATACTTCAAGCGCGGAACGTCCGAGCCGACCATCCTTGAAGCGCGCGAGTACTTGCTCGGTCTTTCGCAGGTGCGCTCGGCGCAGTACGTGAGTTCCGAAGAGGCATACACGCGATTCACACAGCGCCATCGCAACGACTCGTCCATCATCAATGCTCTTTCCACGATCGAGTCCAACCCATTTGGCGGTTCGCTGGTGATTCAAGCCCGCGCGCCCGAGGACTTTGAGTTCATCCTCGAGGCGCTCAACAATCCGCAGTTTGGCGATGCCATAGAACAGAAGGACTTTGAAGACCACGAGCGCATCATTGCCCGCATTCGTTCCGTGACCGATCGCGTGCAGTGGTTTGCCCTTGGAGTCGGTGCCGTGTTTTTGGTCATCGCCGTACTTATTGTTTTCAACGCCATCCGCATCGCCATTTACACCCACCGCGAGGAGATCGGCATCATGAAACTCGTCGGCGCGAGCAACAGTTTCATCCGTCTTCCGTTTCTTTTGGAGTCGCTTATCTTTAGTCTTGTATCAACGCTCATCATGGCGGCCATCTTGTTGCCGGCTCTCCAAGTTCTCGATCCGCAATTGAGCGCGTTTTTTGGAACGGCATCGATTGGCCTTACCGAATATGTTTTTTCAAACGGATTTCTCGTATTCGGCGGGCAGTTTATCGTACTCGCCGCATTATCTGTCCTTTCGGCATCTGTAGCCATGTCGCGCTACTTACACGTTTGACGGATATCGTTTCGTCTGCTATGATCAATCTCACTTATTCATAGTATAATCAATATGGGACTTTGTTCAGCCTGTAATGCGCCTGTGGATGAGGGCGTGGAGAAGTGCGCGAATTGTGCCGAAATGCCGGCGGAAGCTCCTGTGGAAGCGCCCGCCCCAGCTCCAGAAGAAGGCGGCGATAGCGAAGCCGCGTAATATACACAAAACACTCGGGAATACTCGAGTGTTTTGGTATAGACCCTTTTCAAAATAGGTCTATGCCTGCAAAACTCCATCTTTGGCTCCAAGAACCTTTTCGGAATCCTCACCATACTTCCAGTATTCTTCGGATTCCTCAAAGGCCTTTTGCTCAAGGATGTCGTTTTTCGGCTGTAAATCTATTTTGAAAAAGGTCTATAAAAAATCAGCGTATAGCCGCACACGCTCACAAACAAAAACTCCGCTCAACGCGGGATTTTTGCTGGCTCGGGGGCAGGGATTCGAACCCCGATAGCTGGGACCAAAACCCAGAGTCCTACCGTTAGACGACCCCCGAGGACTCGGCGATGATGCCAAAACCAATCGTGCATGTCAATGTGCTAAACTGTTTCTACTATGTCGATCAAACATCCCGGCATCGCGTTGCGAGAACGTCTTTTGTGCGAACTCGACCTTACGCTCGAGCGTGTGTTTGATACTAATGCACACGAGCCGGACAAAGACGTTTGTTTAGTCAAAGATGTTCGCGGGCAACGTTGGGTGCTACGCTCGGGCGAACGACGCAACCCCTCGCTATTCCCAAATGGTTTTGTGGGCGAGCACGTTGTGATCCCCACCATTCACATCACCAGTGCAGCGCCCGTGTATGAGCTCGAACAGTATTTGGAAGGCGATCTCGCCGTTGACTCCGATCGAATGCCAAATGCACCGTTTCCCCAAATCGAGATACTGGATCTAATGTTCCTGGCATTTTGGGAATGGCAGAAGATTGGCAATTTGGCGCCGTTGCAGTCACAGGAGTCTCACGCCGAAACACATCTCCAATTGGCGCTGTTACTGATTTCTGACGATCGTCAAAAAAGTGTTAAGGCCGCCATAGATTGTTATCGGGCATTTTTTGACGATGTGTCATATCCGGCGAAGTGGAAGTATTCGGATGATAACTTGCTTCTCATGGCGGACGGCAAGTTGGGATTCATCGACAACGCGCGCATGGGGTTACGATTTTGGGGGTATGATATTGGCTGGATTTATTGGCCGCGTTGGTTTCGGATGGGGCAAGAGGCGTGGGGCACACCGGACACGTATATTGCACGGTTTGAACGCTTTTTGAGCGATTGGTACGCATCAAAACCGAGTGACATAGCACTCGATCGGACTACGTTTGATCAGCGTGTACATCTTGGTTTATTAACGCGTATTGTGGGCGCGCTCTTTGATGTCCACAAGAGGATTTCACATGCGGAGCACTGGTTGGATACACATGAGAGGCGCTCACGGTTTTTGTCTTGGACTACGGCTCTTCTTGATTGGAACTTGAAGAAACTCATGTAAAACCTATGTCACAACAACGCCATTTTGCCGTTCCCGCCGTGTACCTTATTTTGAAGAAGGGGAACGAAGTTTTGTTACAAATGCGGCAGGGGAGTGAATATTTTGACGACTGGTGGGCGATTCCCGCGGGCCATGTTGAGCCCGGTGAATTGCCTATCGCGGCGCTTGTGCGGGAAGTCAAAGAGGAGATTGGCATTGATCTTGATATGGGTCGAACACATTTTGTGCACACAATGTATCGTACGGCACACGACGAAACAGGAGATCGCGCGGACTATTTTTGGATGACAGAAGCGTGGGGCGGTGAACCTAGCATTTGTGAACCCCATAAATGCAAGGAAATAAAGTGGATGCCAATCGATGCACTACCGCAGAACACGATCCCGCACGTACGCCAGGCAATCGAGTTTGTTCGCGATGGCGTGTCATACTCTGAATTCGGAACAGAAGACTCGGTGCCGAGTCCGTCATAGTCGGAGGTCGTATGCCTGTGGATAAAGGGGTCAGACCCCTCTATTCACTCTATTCATTACTTATGCAGAGAATCAAAGAAGATTTTTTGGACAGCGTGGAAACAATTCTTCCGCTGAATGGATTATCTATCTTAGAGATTGGATGTGGGGATGGTTCTCGATCTGTTGGGATCGCGGCGCGTTGTCAATCGCTTACATCGGTCGAGCCGGATGAAAGAAGGTTGAAACGGGCGTTAGCATTGAAAATCCCACATGCCGTTTTCAAACGAGAATCGGGAGAGCATTTATCGTTTGATGATCATTCATTTGATGTGACAATTTTTACTCTTTCTTTCCACCACATTCCAAGAGAAGAAATGGAAAGAGCGATTGATGAGGCGGTGAGGGTTACTCGTACATCTGGTTACATAATTATTTTTGAGCCAACTGATGACGGAACATTTTTTGATGCTGAAATTCAATTTGATGCTTGTGATGGAGACGAACGAAAAGAAAAGCATGCCGCATACCAGGTGATGATGAATCACAAAAAGCTACGAGCCGTGAAGGAAATGGACAGTGAGACCATCGTAACATTTGATTCAAAAAAGGATTTTGTCGAGTCGATGGCTCCAAAGAAAAATATCAAGGATATTGAAAGTTTTTTAGAACGGCATAAATATACTTTGAGAGCAAGAAGGAGGATCAATATTTTTCAACCAAAGTAGTTTCATTCTTGTGGTGAGAAATTTCTTCTCTCGCGTCGTTCGAGCTCCGCACTGCACTTCGCTGAACACTTGACTGTAGATAAAGAGATCAGACCCCTTTATCCACAGGGGTACGAATTCTGTCGGCTCCACAAAACTTTGAGGGTATGCCACAACACGAGCGATTGGCGTCGCGCTGTTTTTGTGTTACTATGACGCCGAACTGATGACTGATCCCCTAGCAGGCTCGCCCGGCTCGGGTATTTGGTTATTTATAGTCATTGCGAGCGTAGCGAAGCAATCTAACGCCAGCGTAAGGTTGCTTGCGGATCGCTTCACTCCCTTGCAATGACTGTCCTATGTTCAATCTCAAATCCACATACCAACCGGCGGGAGATCAGCCGCAAGCCATTTCAAAGCTTGTCGGCGGTCTTCAGCGCGGCGACGAACGCCAAACTCTTCTTGGCGTTACCGGCTCTGGCAAAACGTTCACCATGGCCAACATCATTGCGCAAACACAGCGCCCGGCGCTTGTTGTCGCTCACAACAAAACGCTCGCCGCGCAACTGTGCAACGAGTTTCGCCAGTTTTTTCCGGACAACGCCGTGGAATATTTCGTTTCGTATTACGACTACTATCAGCCGGAAGCGTATTTGGCGCGCACCGACACCTACATAGAAAAAGAAGCGCAAATCAACGATGAGATTGATCGTTTGCGCCACGCAACCACGCAGGCGCTTCTGTCGCGCCGCGATACCATTGTCGTGGCGAGCGTGTCGTGCATCTATTCGGTTGGATCACCGGAAGAATATCAGGCGTCCATGCTCCACATCTCGGCGAACGCAAAAACGCCGCGCGATGTTACGATGCACCAGCTGATTGACATGCAGTTTGAGCGCACGACGGCGGACGTTGAACGCGGCACATTTCGCGTGCGCGGCGACATTTTGGAGGTGATGCCCATGAACGAGGAAACGCTCTATCGCGTGGAGTTTACCGACGAACATGTGGCGTCAATCCGCGAGCTTGATGCGGTGACGCGCCGACACAAAAAAGATCACGGCGAGCTGTGGCTGTTTCCAGCGCGGCACTACATGACGGCTCCGTCGGTGCGCGATCGCGCCATCGTGGGGATTCGCACCGAGATGAAAGAGCAGGTTGCCACGTTTGAAAAGGAAGGAAAGTTGCTTGAAGCGGAACGTCTTCAGCGCCGCACGACGCAAGACATGGCCATGATTGAGCAAACTGGATTTTGCAGTGGCATTGAAAACTACTCGCGCTGGTTCGACGGCCGCAAGCCCGGCGAGCCGCCATACACACTTCTCGATTTTTTTCCGGACGACTTTTTGACGTTCATTGACGAGTCGCACGTCACACGGCCGCAAATCGGAGCCATGCTAAACGGCGACAAGGCGCGTAAAAAGAATCTCATAGACTTTGGGTTTCGCCTTCCAAGCGCGGCCGACAATCGGCCTTTAAGCTACGATGAGTTTGATGCGCGCATCGGCCAGTGCATCTACGTTTCTGCAACGCCGAGCGAGCGCGAGATTGAGGAAAGCACGCAGGTGGTGGAGCAGGTCATTCGTCCGACGGGGCTGGTGGATCCGGAGATTCTCGTGCGATCGGTGACCGGCTCGAAAGATGCGCCGGGCCAAGTGGACGATCTCATTCCGCGCATCAAAGAGCGTGTGGAAGGCGGCGATCGCGTGCTCGTCACCACGCTCACCAAAAAAATGGCCGAGGATTTGTCCGCATTTTTGGCTGACGAGGGCATGAAGGTCGGCTATCTGCACAGTGACATTCAAACGCTCGACCGCATAAAAATTCTGACCGAGTTTCGCCAAGGCGTGATTGACATTGTCGTGGGCGTAAATCTTCTACGCGAAGGGCTCGACTTGCCGGAAGTGTCACTCGTTGCGATTTTGGACGCAGACAAAGAGGGATTTTTGCGCTCGGAAACGTCGCTCATTCAAACCATCGGCCGCGCGGCGCGCAATGTGCGCGGGCAAGTGGTGCTGTATGCCGACACGATGACAGGGAGCCTCAAGCGTGCCATCAAAGAGACCGAGCGTCGGCGCAAAAAACAGCTTGCGTACAACAAGGAGCACGGTATTACGCCGGCAACGATTGTGCACGAGGTTGGAGACATTCGGCAGATGTTCGGCGCACGCGACGAGGAGAGCGTGCGCGACATTCTCAAGATTGAACTGACAGCCGAGCCGCACGAAATTGAGGAAGTCATCAAGGAAAAGGAAGCGGAGATGAAGCACGCCGCGCGCGAGCTCGACTTTGAAACGGCGGCCATTCTGCGCGATGAGGTTGCGGTATTGCAGAAGGAACTTGCGAAAAAAGACGCCCCGCCTTGAGGGGGCGGGGAGCTAGACGAGCCGAAGCGCGTGACTGCAAATGTAGGCGTCAATGTCGCTGTCAACATACTCTTGTGCGCGAATGGCAACGAGCAAGAGCCGCAGTTGCACGAGCCGCTTGGCGGCGTGTTGCAGAGCCTGTCTGTTCTCATCTGTGACCTGAAAATCTGCAAACCTGTATAGTCGATAGAATCCTCGGAAGCAGATCATGAGCTCGGTCACGAGGTCAATGATGTACACACTACCTTCTAAAAGCGCTTCGACGGTTGTGCCTTCGCGCCAGCCGATGGTGTCGTGGTCAAATCGTAGCTTGCCGCGACGTGCGGCAATCTCAGTGGCAAGTTCATGCGCAGACGCGACGACCTTTTGGATCTCATCGCGATGGTCGTCCATCGGCGACCGATCAGGTACATAGATTGACCGCGGCCGCTCTGGCGCATGCGCGCCGCCCCAGCCGAGCTCCATGCGCCCTTCTTTCAACTGCTCCCACCAATCATTCAAAGGGAGATGTTCACTTGGAACTAAGTCACCCATGCCGACCTATTGAATCAAATCACGCGAGGATTGTCCAACCTCTGGCTTCCGACTTCGGCGAAATGCCAAAGGCGTTGAGCTTCCAACTTCCAACTTCTACTCTTTATGCAAACCCACATCACCATCAAAGGAGCGCGCGAACATAATTTGCGCAACATCAGCCTCACATTGCCACGCAATCAAATGATTTGTTTTACGGGGCTTTCCGGTTCGGGGAAGTCCAGTTTGGCGTTTGATACGATTTTTGCCGAAGGACAACGGCGCTATGTGGAATCGCTTTCCGCGTACGCGCGGCAATTTTTGGGGCAGATGCAAAAGCCCGACGTGGATGAAATAGAGGGATTGTCGCCGGCCATATCGATTGACCAAAAGGCGCACTCGCGCAATCCGCGTTCGACGGTCGCCACGATCACAGAAATCTATGACTATCTTCGTGTGTTGTTTGCGCGTACGGGAAAACCGCATTGCGTGATTTGTCAGCGTCCGATTCAGCGCCTTACGGTCGCCGAAATGGTTGATCTGATTCTCGCGGCATCCAAAGGCGAGGAACTGCGTATTTTGGCGCCGGTGATACGCGGTCGTAAAGGTGAGTACTACCAACTGCTTTACAATTTGTACAACAGTGGATTTGCTAAGGCGCGCATTGATGGAAAAATTTTTGCGCTGTCTGAGCAAATCCAACTCAAGCGTTACGGTCAGCATACCATTGAAGTTGTGATCGACACGTTGAGCAAATGGGAGATGGCGAACGTCACCAAAGAAACACGTCAGCGCATTGCCGAGGCGGTGGAGCAGGCGCTTGAGCAGGGCGAAGACACGGTTGTTGCGCTGTTTGGTAAGACGCGCAGTCTCACGCTGTCGGCCAAGTTTAGCTGTCCGCACGACGGTTTTGCATTCTCGGAAATTGAACCAAGATTGTTTAGCTTTAACTCGCCGTACGGTGCGTGCTCTGCGTGTGATGGTTTGGGAACGAAGGAGCTATTCTCGGAAGAAGTGTGTGATGTGTGTCATGGTGCGCGGTTGCGGCCGGAGGGATTGCACATTTGGGTGCAGAACACGAGCATCGTCGACATCACCGCAATGAACATTGCCGAAGCACACGCATTTTTTGAGTCGCTACGGTTTGACGAGAAGATTGTGACGATTGCCGAAAACGTGCTCAATGAGGTGACGAGTCGGCTACAGTTTATGCTCGATGTCGGTTTGAATTATCTGACGCTCGATCGTCGTTCTGGCACGCTTTCGGGCGGAGAGGCGCAGCGCATTCGTCTAGCGTCTCAAATTGGATCGCGCTTGGTGGGAGCGCTGTATGTGCTGGACGAGCCGACGGTGGGCTTGCATCAGCGCGACAACGACAAGCTCTTGGCGACGCTCAAAGAATTGCGCGACATCGGCAACACGATCATCGTTGTCGAGCACGATACAGATACGATTTTGTCGAGTGATTTTTTGGTGGAGCTGGGGCCGGGCGCGGGCGTGCACGGCGGCAACGTTGTTGTGGCCGATACGCTCGACAAGGCGCTCGAACATCCAACGTCGCTCACGGCGGCGTATCTGCGCGGCGAACGCACGATCGACGTGCCAAAAAAACGCCGCGATATCGGCAAAGACGCCATCAAAATAACGGGCGCCTCGGCACACAACCTCAAAAACATCAACGTCAACATTCCTCTGCGTCGATTTGTGTGTGTGACGGGCGTGTCCGGTTCAGGCAAATCCACGCTCGTTGAGGACATTTTATACAAAGGGATTGCCAAAAAGTTACATCACGCCAAGGCAAAACCGGGAACGCACAGGGCGATCGATGGCATGTCGTATATCGATCGCATCGAAATGGTGAGTCAATCACCCATCGGACGCACGCCGCGCTCGAACTCTGCAACGTACACGGGCGCGTGGGGACCGATCCGCGAGCTCTTGGCATCAACTCCGGAAGCGCGGTTTCGTGGCTACCGTGTTGGCCGATTCAGTTTCAACACTCCCGGAGGGCGTTGTGAACACTGTCAGGGCAATGGCGAGATTGGAATTGAGATGCACTTTTTGCCGACGGTGTATGTGGCGTGTGAAGTATGCAAAGGCACACGGTTTGATCGCGAGACGCTTGAGGTACAGTGGAACGAAAAGAACGTTCACGAAATTTTGGAGCTGACGGTTGAAGAGGCGCGCGGATTCTTTAAGGACATTCCGGTTGTGTTTGATCGCATGAAGGCGCTGGACGAAGTGGGTTTGGGGTACATCAAACTTGGGCAATCTGCTACGACGTTGTCGGGCGGGGAGGCACAGCGCGTGAAGCTCGCCAAGGAGTTGTCCAAGCGTCATCTTGGACGCGTGATGTATGTCTTTGATGAGCCGACAACGGGATTGCACTTTGAGGACATTCGCCAACTCTTGGAGGTTCTGCAACGCTTGGTGGACAAGGGCAATACGGTTGTCGTGATTGAACACAACTTGGACGTCATCAAAACGGCCGACTGGGTGATTGACTTGGGGCCCGAGGGCGGCGATGGCGGCGGCGAGGTTGTTGCTGTTGGTACACCCGAGGAAATTGCGTGGAAGTCCGGTGTGTCGCATACGGGGGCGTATTTGAAGAAGGTCCTCAAATAACATCTTGCACGTATCGATCAAACAAGCGGGCATACCGTTTGCTCTTGCTCATCTGCGGAGCCACTTCCGGCAGCTTGCCAGCATGGCGCAACCGAGCAACGTCGTTAGATGTCGTCCCAGGATTCAGCTCAAGCGCTGTATCAATCTGGGCCTCACTCAATCCAAGTCCCAAAAGCTGGGCGACGCGGGCGCGCCGTGCATTCAGTTTCGCCTGTGTTTCAATTGAAACGGGCATAGTGATTCCGTTTTGATGTAATCAAGAAAATGAGATATTGTCAACTCATGAAACTCAGCATTGTAGCTATAGGCGTGTTTGGAGGAATACTCTTGTTTGGAGCGGGATGTTCGGGGACTTTGGAGCGACTGGATCGCGAAATTGTTGATTCCAAAATGCCCGTATTAACACCCGTGGAGAACTACACGTTCGGAGCGCGCTATAAGCGCTTTGGCGAGTTTTTTGACGATCGTTTTCGCGGGTATCATGTTGGTGACGACTTGGAAGTAAAGGACGAGAAGACAACCGTTGCTGTCTCTTCTATCGCCGAAGGTCGCGTGACGTTCGCCGATTGGGTAGAAGGCTATGGCGGCGTCATTGTCATCAATCATGCGGCACCATGTCGTGAACGCTTTCCGGAGTCATGCCAACGCGTCTCGGCCGTGTACGGCCATCTCAATACACAGACATTTCAAGTACATGTCGGCGATGACGTTGTGCCCGGACAGACTATCGGGTATTTGGGCGTGCAAGGGCCACAAACGGACAACGAACGCTCACACCTGCATTTTTCCATCTATAGAGCAGAAGATGTACGATTAGCGGGGTATGTTGCGTCGCCGACAGCGTTGGTCGACTACATAAACCCGCGTACATTCTTTGGATGGCACGGCTTGCTAGGAGGAGGTGACGATGATTTGCATAAGCTCTCACGGTTGACGGAGCCATCTGGTCGTGATGTATTTCCACTTGAAATGAGCATTCCAGGGTCATGGGACGTGGAGTGGATTTCGTCTCTTGAGGCTTGGAATCTGTATGACACGCGTGGTGCGGGATCGGCGCGCGAGCGCTCGCAGATTTTTATTCGCTACTTTGATGCGTCGAGCTTTTTGACACTGCAAACGGTAACGATTCATTCGGCAACGGATTTGACGGTTGGCGACAAGCATTACACGGCACGTCAATATGACATCGAAAAGAAGCCGAACGTGCGCAACTTTGTCGATCAGCCGTCGTGGCGCAACGAACGGCACATTGTCACCGACTTTCGAGGTGAAGACGGATTTACGCGGTATTTTGTTATGGCGGCCAATCCATCGCTTGACCAAAAAGTGTATGATCGGATACTTTCTGGCATACACATCGTGACCGAAGATGATCAGTCCGAACATACAGATTAAGAACAACGCATTGCCGAACTCGACGGGAGTTTACTTGTACTACAACGCGCGCAACGAGCTTTTATACATCGGCAAAGCGACGTCGCTCAAAAAGCGCGTTTCTTCTTATTTCAACAAGACGTATGTACGCGAGGGCGACGTGTATGCTACGCGTATTGGCAAAATGGTGTCGGAGATTGTACGCATCGACTACATTAAAACTCCGACGGTGATTGAGGCACTTGTGCTCGAGGCAAATCTTATTCGTGTGCACAAGCCACGCTACAACGCACAACTCACCGATGATAAGAGTTTTTTGTATCTCGTGTTTACGAACGAAGATTTTCCGCGTCCTCTGTATGTGCGCGGACTGGAATTGGCGAGAAAAGGTTTTGACCCATTTTCTCGCGTCGTTGCGAACGGAGCAAAGCGCACAACGAAAGTCATTGCGAACGAAGCAAAGCGCAGTGAAGCAATCCCAACGCTAGAATACATTGCCGTGTACGGACCGTTTACGTCGCCCAATGCTCTGCGGCAAGCGATGGATTTACTGCGACGTGCGTTTCCGTGGAGCACCTGTACTCCTCCAAAAGAGGGAAAACGAAAGCGTGCGTGCTTTGACGTTCATCTGCGCAAATGCCCCGGTGTGTGTACGGGCGCTATCTCAAAGCGTGAATATCGAAAACAGATTCGGAATCTGATGCAGTTTTTCGATGGCAAAAAGGGGTCGATCGTGACGCGACTTAAGCGCGAGATGAAGACGGCCGCGGCGAAGCTCGAGTTTGAACGCGCGGCGCGCATCAAACGGCAAATTGCATGGTTAGAACATATTCGCGATATTTCGGTGATTACGCGTGACTTTAGTCCATTGCCATACGAGAATCCCGACAAAGGATTTGTGGATGCTCTCGGACGCATTGAGGCGTACGACATTTCCAACATCAGCGGCACAAGTGCCGTGGGAAGTATGGTGGTGTTTGAGCGCGGTCAACCAAAGAAGAGTGTATACCGAAAGTTCAAAATCAAAACCGTTGTAGGGGCAAACGACGTGGCGATGATGCGCGAGGTGATGGAGCGGCGTTTAGCGCGCGCCGTGCGGTTTCCCAACGCTTGGCCGTTGCCAGATGTTTTCGTGATTGACGGTGGCAAGCCGCAGGTGAACGTTGTGTTGTCGGTATTGCGTGAGGCGCAGATTGCCATTCCGGTGATTGGGTTGGCGAAAGGGCATGATCGAAAGCGCGACGAGCTGATTTTTGATCGTGCGGATCGTGAGGCGGTGCGCATGGCATCCGCGCATAAAGAGACGTTCCAACGAGCGCGTGACGAGGCGCACCGTTTTGCCGTAGCGTACCACCGCAAACGCCGTAGCATGCGGTAGGGTTTCGTCATTGCGAGCCACCTCCCCTATGCTAGGGGAGGTGTCCGAGTCACACGAGGACGGAGGGGTATGCGTACCCATTTCCTAGCATAGGGGAGGTGTCCGAGTCACACGAGGACGGAGGGGTAATGCCAGTTGAACATTGACGCCGCACCCTCATTTTGATACAAACACAGTGGTAACTACCATGAACTGGCGACGACATTCAAACGTCAACAGCTTCTTGTGGATTTGTGTTATGCGGAGGCGAGCATGACCTGGTGGCGGAAGCTCTTTTTCGTCGCGGGGCTTGTCATCTTGACGGTCGGCGTCGTGTGCAATCTTCAAGGGGTCTTTGGACCGAAGGTTGACGTGTTTTCTCTTGTGCTGTCAGGTTTTAGTGCGACCTTTGTTATTGTGCTGTACTTGTGCTCTCATCAGCTTCATGATGAGATCTTCGAACAGGGACTGCTTACAAGAGAATCCAAGTTTATTGCATTCATGGTTCCTGTAATGTGCGTTCTGTTCGTCATTGCCGTTCCGTGGTCGCCTCTTGTGACCGTGTACCTTGCATCGATATTGAGTCTATTTGCCAGCATGCCGCTACCCGTCAAGCCAATGGGGAACGCATGACCTGGTGGCGGAAGCTCTTTTTCGTCACGGGGCTCGTCATCTTGACGGTCGGCGGCGTGTGCAATCTTCAAGGGGTCTTTGGACCGAAGGTTGATGTTGGTGCTCTCGTATTGAGCGCAGGGTGTGTATACGTGATATCCGTGCTCTACTGGAGCATGGAAAAGCGTGGATTTGAGAACTTGGATTATCACCGAATGTCTCTGCGAGAAACAGGAATCCTCGTATTCCTGATGCTCATCCCGATTGTTCTGGCACTCCTTACGACGTGGTGGCTCCTGCTGATCGCATGGATTGGGACGGTGCTGGGCTTTCTGGCGAGCTTTCCGCCTTCCAAGCCAAAGAGGAGCGTGTGATCCACGCGATTCTCAATAGCGATACCGCCGTGCTCTTGATACTCATTCCACCTCTCCAACCGATCACAGAATCGAGCGCCGGCATGGCACTCTATCTGTTGATCTTGCTCTTGGTCGCTGTTGGCGCTTTTGCTGTAGGGTGGGGCATGTATCCGTCTAGTAAGAAAGATGCCGACAACTCTGACGACTCCTGAACTTCTCACCGCCCATCTACGGGCGGTGGTCTGTTTTACTTATCCCCACCCTCTGTGTATAAGTCCTCCATTTCCAGCAATTTCGCGTGTTGACGCGGGGATAGAGTGTGGGTAGAATTGGTGTCGAAGGGTACAGAGTGGTAAGGAGTGGGGATCGTGCTGTGCGTGGCACATCCCCGCCTATTTCCTCTTGCCCATCTTTTTATAAAGGCATCTGCCATGGGCGAACATTCAATCGGCACACACGCCGCCCCCTGTGCGAGCCTCAAAGCGGCTCAACTATGTTTCTTGGCGAGTACAAACACAGCCTTGACTCCAAAGGACGCTTGGCGATCCCGACGAAGTTTCGATCTGCGCTCAAAACGGGCGCAGTGGTGACGCGCGGACTCGACGGATCACTCGTGCTCTATGGCATCAAAGAATGGCGCGTCCTCGCACAGAAACTCGCGGCTCTGCCAATATCAAAACAAACCTCTCGTGCCTTTGCGCGACTCATGCTCGCCGGCGCCATGGACGTGTCCCTCGACAAACAGGGGCGCATCATGGTTCCGGAATATCTCCGCACGTACGCGAAGATGAGCCGGAACGTCGTCGTGGCCGGCCTCTACAATCGACTCGAACTCTGGGACGAAGCGCAGTGGCGGCGTTACCAGAACAAGAACGAATCCGAGGGAGCTGATATTGCCGAGCAGTTGGGTGAGCTTAGCATCTAATGATGCATATGGATCATCTTCATGCTCCCGTCCTCCTGGAGGAGGTGCAGCATTGGATGCGGCTAAAACCGGGCGGCGTGTACGTCGACGGAACGCTGGGGCATGGGGGACATGCGCGCATGATGCTTGAGGGCAGTGAGCCGAATGGGGTCGTGATCGGGATTGAGCGAGATTTGCGCAATCTTGAGACGGCTCGGGAGCAGCTTCAGCCCTTTGGGTCGCGCGCAAAATTCGTTCACGGAAATTACCGTGATCTGCTGAACATGTTGAACGGGCAAATGGTGGACGGCATCTTGCTCGACTTGGGATTCAGCAGTGCGCATGTGGACGATCCCGAGCGTGGATTCAGCTTTCAAGCCGACGGACCTTTGGATATGCGCTATGACACGAGCGACGGAGTAACGGCAGCCGACATTGTGAACGGTTGGCCGGTGGCGGAGCTTGCAAATCTCTTTCTCATGTATGGCGAAGAGGTGCATGCCGATCGCATTGCGCGCGCACTTGTGGAGCATCGCCGACACGGCCGATTTGCCACGACGACGGACTTGGCGCAGTGCATAGAGCGCGTGGTGCCAAGGCATGGGCGCTTGCATCCGGCAACGCGCGTGTTCCAAGCCCTGCGTATTGCCGTGAACGACGAGTTGGGTGCGCTGCAAGACGTGCTGCCACAAACGGAGACGGCGCTCAAACCGGGAGGGAGGCTCCTGATCATCACGTTCCATTCGCTTGAGGATCGTATCGTCAAACGGTTCATGAAGTCATCGCAAACGCTGACGTCTCTCACCAAAAAACCGGTAGTAGCGACGCTGTCCGAGCGCACAAACAATCCACGTGCACGTTCCGCAAAGTTACGTGTAGCGGAGAAAAGGCATCCATAGTTTAGAGCGCCTTCTGCCCGTCATTGCGAACCCTTTCGACTTCGCTCGAGGCGGAGCATCGTGAAGCAATCTCAAACAAACACAAAAAAATATGACCGATCTTTCACATCAATCAAAAACCTATCGCTGTGCGCAATGGATAAGGTCGCTGTTTGCATTACGGATACTTTGGAGTGGCATTGGGATCACGGCGATGGTGCTTCTCACGGGCATATATGTTATTCAGATGACGAAATCGACACAGCAGGGGTACCAGTTGCGCGATTTGGAGCGCGAGGTATCAGCGCTGAAACTCGAACATGAACAGCGTTCCGTGGAGTTGGCAGAGAAAAAGAGTCTCATGACTGTGTCCGACCGCATGCAGATTTTGGGCTTTGTCCCCTCTCGCAACACGATCTATTTGTCATCGACTTCCTCCGTGGCGCGTTCCGAGTAGAGGCGAATCTCATTTTGAAACCCTGCTTTTATCCCTCGATGTTTATCGGGATGGAAGACGGAATCCAGAATGGGATCAAATGCATGCCATTCTGATAGGAGTGACCCACAAGAAAAGCACCCGTAGGGGTGTTTTTCTTATGCAATCTCTTGATTATTGATTCCAATCATGCCATGATCGCGTCATGTTTACACTCAAAAAACGATCCATCATTTCCAAAGCTCGTCGCGGCGAATTCAAAACGACTCACGGTACTATCCAGACGCCGTGCTTTATGCCGATTGCCACGAAGGGCACCGTACGGACACTGTCGCCGGACGATCTCAAACGCATTGGCGTGCAAATCGTGCTCTCAAATACATATCATTTGCTGTGTCGGCCGGGGCTTGAGGCCATGCGCGAGCGTGGAGGACTGCATGTATGGATGCACTGGGATCGTCCAATTTTGACCGATAGTGGGGGCTATCAAGTGTTTAGTTTGGCAAAACTGCGCAAGGTGACCGAAGATGGCGTGATGTTTCAGTCGCATATCGATGGCGCTAAGATTGAGCTTTCGCCAGAACGCTCAATGGCTATGCAACAGAGTATTGGCTCTGACATCATGATGCAGATGGATGTGGTATTACCGCCGAATGCAAACTCGCTTACCATGCGCGACGCGATGGAGTGTTCGTTGCGTTGGGCTCGTCGTTCGAAAAAGTATCTCCAGAGTCATCGTCAAGACTCCGTAACCGATGATCAAGCGCTGTTTGGTATTGTGCAAGGCGGTGTGGATGAGACGTTAAGGCGGGAATCTGCTGAGGCGCTGATTGACTTGGATTTGGACGGTTATGCCATCGGTGGGCTGTCGGTAGGGGAATCGCGCGAAGATAATCTGCGTGTGGCGGAATTTGTCGCAAGCCGTTTGCCGCAAAATAAGCCACGGTATTTTATGGGCGGCGGCATGCCGGAGGAAATTGTGGCGTATGTAAAAATGGGAATCGATCTGTTCGATTGCGTCATCCCCACACGCCACGCCCGCCACGGGAGCCTGTTTGTGATGAAACCTTTCAATTTCCCCCTGAGCAACGTCGAAGGGAGTTTTTACAAAACGCTCAATATTTCCAATACCGAGCATGCGACTGCAGATATTTCCATTGATCCAACGTGCGATTGCACGCTATGCACGCAGTTTTCGCGCTCCTATTTGCACTACCTGTTCGATATGAAGGAGATATTGGGCATGCGCTTGGCCACCGAGCACAATGTGCGGTTCTACATGCGCTTGATGGAGCGGATAAGGATGGGGGTTGAATCTGGAACCGTGTAAATAAATATCCGCACGTTGTTTGCAGAGAGATGACGGCCATGCTAAGATTTATTCCTTATCAGCCCCACATCACATATGGAAATGAAGAACGTTTTCAAAAAAATTAGTCAGAGCACCTTAGGAAAGGCGAGCGTTGTTGTCATAGTTCTAGCCCTGTTTCTGCTTTTGATACAAGGCGTGAAAGCCATGAGCTATCCATGGATTAACCCAATGAGCGGAGGCAGTCAATATGCCCGTGGATTTGGCGTTGCTCTCGGTCTAGTCGAAAACCCCATTACGGTAGGCGATTTTGCCGGCACGCTGGATCTCACGCCCTATTCGGGTTCTTTATTCACGGCGACAGATGGATATGACTTGTATGTCGCAGCTTTTGACAAGTTTGGAAGCGTGGATTGGGATGCCGCTTTTGGCGGCGACTGCTATGAAGAATATCCTGCAATGCATATCATAAATTGCGACGATCAAGCCCTATCTGTTACAACGGACAGTCAAGGGAACGTCATTGTTACCGGAAAATACATTGGTCCAATGACCATGGGAAGTACTCTACTGCCTTCCTATGGAGAGGAAGACGTTTTTGTGGCCAAATTTGATAACACAGGAACCCTGCTTTGGGTGGTGGACGGCGGCGGAACGGGCGAGGACATAGGCAGAGATGTGGCTGTTGATGCAAATGATGATATTTATATCACTGGTTCATTTACCGACTATGCCGAATTTCAGGGTATTCCTGTGAGCAGTTCTACGTTGAGCCGAACTGCCTTTCTGGCAAAAATAAGCTCTGGCGGTATGGTGTCGTATGTAAAGTCAGCAGGCGGGCTTAGTGATGATTATGGAACCACTGTTGCGACCAATCAAAATAATGATGTGGTTTTGGCAACAATATGTTATGGCGATGTATTCTTTGACACCATCACGTTAACGGGTGACAGTTATGATGTCTGCCTTGCTCAATATGATCAAACAGGATCTATCATGTGGGCTATTCGTGAAGGTATTAGCGATGGCGTTGAAGAAGCAAATGCCGTTGCCGTAGACAGTAACGATAATATTGTCGTTACAGGACGTTTCAACCAAGATACGAACTTCAGTGGGCAGGCTCTTACTACACCATCTGGTGGCGTATACAGCGTTTTCATTGCCCAATACGATTCCTTGGGAGTGCTCAATTGGGTGACGCAATCCGTCATCACAGCAAATCCAATGCCACCGCCAACAAGTTTGGCATCCAGCAACGCAAATGGAGTGGCAATAGATGTGCACATGAAAGACGAGATTCATATTGTTGGAACCTATGCTGGAGAAATGAGTTTTGGCTCTTATGTGTTACCTCGAACAAAAGCAAACGATGGTGTGAATGTGTACATTGTTGAACTGGATTCTAACGGCAATGCTGTGTGGGTAGACGTAGGAGGCGGTGTAAACACCGAAGTGATTACAGATATCGCTTCTCATCCACTAAGTGATCTTCGTGCATTTACCGGCCGCTTCTTTGAGAAATTTGATATTGGAAGTTATACGTTCAATGCGGGAAGTACTGCTGATGCGTTTGTCGGAGTGTTTTGAAAAGGCTCAAAACTTCTGCGAAACGCCAAAGGCATTGAGCAATCCAATCGCTAACTTTGGGCAAGAATTGTTCATTTTGATAAGTGAGACTTGACAAGAGTCTCACTTTGTGATATAAAGCATTTAGCAAATCCCCCCACAAAGGTGCGTCGCTGCTCAGCCAAGAGTAGCGATGGGGGGTAAAGTCCTAGTCCGGACTTGAGCACCGCTGGGGCATCCGCGCCCTGGTCCGTCCTCATGGAGAGGATGGCGCGACGGCACCATGCCGTTTAGCGGAGTTCGGAGCCCATAGGTTCCGAATATCTCCAAATCCCACTGCAGCGGAAAATGCAGTGGGGTGGGACATCGAGTGGACTATTTTTGACGGGGTGGCACCTGTCGAAAAGTCTCGATGTGCGGTGAGGGGTCCCAAATGTCCCTCATCCGCAGCCCTCATTGGGCCAACGCTCGCGAGGCGCTGAAAAAGCGCCCGCGAAAAAACGACACCAGCTACGGTGTCGAGGCGACGGCCAAATTTCGCGGAGTCGAAAGGGGGATTGACTTTCTTGTCTCTCCCACGGTCCTTCTCCGCGACGAGCATCCCCACCACCTTGACTTCGGTGGGGAGATCTGACCCCCCACCGGCGTCCTGTTGGTGGGGGTGCTTCTTTTGTTGGCTAATAGCCAGCAACCTTTCCTGCTATACTAATGCCATGTCCCAACCTCTTATCGTACAAGCGGGAAAGCGACTTGTGATTGATACCATCACTGGCATCATTGGTTTTCCATTTTGGTGGTACACGCGCGGCCTCATGCGATTTCTCCAATTTGTTTGGAGCGTCTTTCTGGATTACCGCGCCTCACTCGGAATCGGCGTGTGGGTTAAAAACATCTTTGTGCCGATGTACGGCAGTTACGACATTCCCGGCCGCATCATCAGCTTCTTTATGCGCCTTGCCATGATTGTGCTTCGCGGCGTCGCGCTTGTTTTTCTCGCGCTTCTTACGTGTGTCGCATTCCTCGCATATCTTGGATTGCCGATTCTCGTAGCCTTCATGATCCTCTATCACGCACTGGGCGATCTTCTATGACCGATGATGCAAAACGACCGCCGACTGAAACCGAGCTCATCTCTCTGATGCCGATCGTGGCCGCATCATTGGAGCATCCGTTCGATTTCGGCGCGCAATTTGACGACACATTTTATGTGTGGGATCGGCGGCTCGATGGCGCTTCCATCCGCCTTGAACGTATTTCGCGTCAGCTTGAGAAGGCATTGAGTATCTTGTTCGTTGCCGCGACGGTTCTTATCTTTGTGTGGTTTTTTGCAAACGCAATTCTCTTTTATCCACAAGACACACTGTTTTCTGAAGATTTCTGGACACAGCCGTCATTTGCACAACTGCCATTTTGGGTGGGTGCTGCGCTGTTGCTCCTTCTCATCTATCGTCGCGCGCGCTCCAAGCGAGCGCCTAAAGAAACGGGGCATTACATCAAGCAAACCGTGGCGCCAACACAAACGACGTGGGACGCCGCGGCACAGATGGGGCGGGGGAAGTGGATGAGTATTGCCGATCGTTGCGCGCCGGATACACTCATCGCGCTCGAGGACGCGTCCAAGCTTGCGGCGAACTTCAAACATGCGTCTATAGGTGTGCTGCATGTATTTGCCGGATCACTTGGGCAAAACAGCGTCGGGCATGTGTTTGCGCGGCTCGGTATCACGTTCGACAACGTTAAAGATGCGCTAGGCCGTAAGATGCACGAGCAACTGTCGGTGGCGTCTGGTTTTGCCGAGTCAGTTGATCCAACCGGTCAACAGGTTATTCTCGGTGCGATGTTGCACGCGTTGTTGCACGGTCGCACAGTGGTGAGCCCGGTTGATCTTTTTGTGAGCGCGTATCGAAGCAGTGCGTTTTTGCAAGAGTTGTTTTACGAGGTCGGCGTTGAGGATGAGGCCATGGAGGGCGTACTCGGTTGGCTGCAAACACGTGAAATTTTGCGCGCGCGATGGCAGGAATTTCGCAAAGCGGGGGGGTTGAAGCCGAAGAAAAACATGAACCGCGCCATGACGGCGGTGGCAACGCCCATGCTTGATCGCGTAAGCGAGGACATGACATCCATGGCGGCGCGCGGCGGTATTTCGATGCTCATTGGGCGAGACACGGAAATGGAGCGTGTTCTGCGAGTGTTTGAAGGGGGCGGACGAAGCGTGGTTTTAGTGGGGCCGTCTGGCGTCGGAAAGCAAGCCATCGTCAACGGCGTGGCCGAGCTCATGGTGAAAGAGCAAGTACCGGACATGCTCAAAGACCGTCGCTTGGTGAGCATTGATGTCGGCCGTTTGGTAGCAGGCGCTACGCCCGCAGAGGCCGAGGAACGTCTGCTCTTGGCGCTGTCCGAAGTCGCGCGCTCGCGCAACATCGCGCTTGCCATTCCCAACATTGACGACATGGTCGGCATTTCCACGGGCGGCGGTCAAAGTTTGGATCTCTCTTCACTGCTCGCCACCGAGATGGAAAAAGGGTACTTCGTCGCCATTGCCACGGCCACGCCACAGGCGTATCGCAGCGCGATTGAGGGAACATCGCTTGGAAACGCGCTCACGAAAGTTGACATAGACGAGCCGGGAAAGGCAGATGCGATTCAAGTGCTCGCCGGCAGTGTTGGAACAGCCGAAGCACAGCATCAAGTGGTGTTTTCGTACGCCGCGCTCGAGGCGTGCGTGGATTTGACGGCGCGCTATGTGCACGACCAGTATCTTCCAGAAAAAGCTTTGCGCGTTTTGGACGAGGTCGCGCTCTACACGAAACAGCAAAAGGGAGTGGGCGCGCTCGTGGGGCGTGAAGAGGTGGCGCATGTGGTGTCCGGTATTGCAAAAGTTCCGCTCACGGCGGTGACGACGGACGAAAAAGAAAAACTGCTCAATTTGGAAGATCGTTTGCACGAGCGCATGATCGGGCAAGACGAAGCCGTGCGCATGGTGGCCTCCGCATTGCGTCGCGCGCGGGCAGAGCTGCGTTCCGGCAAGCGTCCGATTGCGAACTTTTTGTTCATGGGGCCGACCGGCGTTGGAAAAACGGAGCTCGCAAAAACAATTGCCGAGAGTTATTTTGGCAGTGAAGATGCGATGATTCGATTGGACATGTCCGAGTATCAAGATGCGGGGAGCATTCATCGCATGCTCGGTGTTCCGGGCTCCGGCCAAGGCGGTGTGTTTACCGAAGCGGTGCGTCAATCGCCGTTTGGCCTCGTACTGCTTGACGAGCTTGAAAAGGCGCACGCGGATATTCTCAATCTCTTTTTGCAAGTGTTTGACGACGGTCGGCTCACGGACGCGATAGGTCGCACGATTGATTTTACGCAGACGATCATTGTGGCAACGTCCAACGTAGGCGCCCAATTTATTCAAGACGAGATTCGCAAAGGCACTTCTATTGAACGCATCAAGACACATCTCATTGAAGAGGAGCTCTCCAAGGAGTATCGCCCCGAATTTTTGAACCGCTTTGACGGAATCGTGGTGTTCAAGCCGCTTTCGCCAGAGGACGTGACGGCGATCGCGAAGCTGATGCTCGGACGCGTGATCGCGACGATGGAAGAGAAGGGCATCGTTTTTTCGGTGACGGACGCGGCGCTCAAGGAATTGGCGGTTGCCGGATACGATCCTCAATTTGGCGCGCGTCCATTGCGTCGAGTCATCCAAGAGCGTGTGGAAGATCCGCTCGCAACGCTGCTTTTGGAGGAGCGTGCGAAACGTCGCGACACGATTGTGCTCGACGCGGGAGGTGAGATGCGTGTGGAAGCGGCGAAAGAATTATGATCGAGTTCTTAGCCGGTATTGGCGCTTTTGCGTTGTCACTTGTGTTGTCGCCGGTCATCGCGCATGTTGCCGTGCGCTTTCGGATGGTTGACGAGCCGAAAGAAAGCCGCAAAGTGCATAAAAAGCCAACGCCGCTCTTGGGAGGCGTCGCGATTTTCATTTCCATCTTCCTTATCACACTCACAGTGCTGTGGCGTACGGACGCGCTCACGATTGGCGAAGTGACCCTGCTTCATTACGCGGGACTCTTTGGCGGCGCTTTGATTTTGGTCATCGGGGGAATCCTGGACGATCGATTTCATCTCAAGCCCGCGTATCAATTTATTGCTCCTGTATTGGCTATTATGGTTGCGATTGTCGGCGGTCTTGGCATTGAAAAAGTGACAAATCCGTTTGGCGGCGTGCTGTTTTTGGAAGCGCAGACGTTTTGGCTATTCGATTGGCCAGGCGACGTGCTTGTGTTTTTATGGATGCTTGGGATGATTTTTACGACGAAATTACTCGATGGTTTGGACGGATTGGCCACCGGTGTGGGATCGGTTGGCGTGTCCATGGTGCTTTTGCTGTCGGCGTCGGCGGCGTTTTTTCAGCCGGACATGGTGCTATTCTCGAGCATCATATTGGGCGCACTCCTCGGTTTTCTTTTCTGGAACCGATATCCAGCGGCGCAGTTTTTGGGCGAAAGCGGTTCCTTGTTCATTGGGTTTATCCTCGGGGCGCTGGCAATATTGTCTGGCGGCAAAATCGCAACGCTTCTGTTAGTTATGGGCGTTCCGATTCTTGATGTCGTGTGGGTGATGGCGCGGCGACTGTTGACCGGCGAGCGTGTTCAGAGTGCCGACCGCAAACATATTCATCATCGCTTGTTTGATGTGGGCCTTTCGCAAAATCAAGTTGTGACGCTGTATGTGTGCGTGGCGCTTGCCTTTGGGGCGCTGACGCTTGTGCTCTCGAGCTTCGCGAAATTGGTGGCGCTGGGCGTATTGGCAATCTTGATGTTCTCTGGCGTGACGCTTCTGTTGATGACAAAAAAAACATGAGACCCGCTTGCGCCGGGGTTTCAGAATGAATGGGATGATTTATGGGATTTTTCGTGGTTATAAATTGGATGTTGCTTCTGCCGTTGACGCTGGCGTTTTGGTGGGCGCCGTCGCGGACGGAGCTCATAGCGCTGTCAGATGGGACGATGTTGGAAGTGGAAGTGGCATCGACACGACGGGCTCGCGAGCGCGGGCTCTCTGGCCGTGAAGATATTGGAGACGGGATGTTGTTTTGTTTTCGCGACGAAGCCATACGGAACTTTTGGATGAACGACATGCTTGTGCCATTGGATGTGGTGTGGTTGCGGGATGCTGTTATTGTTGGAGTAGATGAGAATGTGCCTGTGTGGAATCGGGTCCTTGTTGATCCGGTTGATGACCCATTTAGTTTTGAGTTGGAGTGGACGCAGTTTCCGTCTCCGGAACCTGTCAACGCCGTCTTGGAATTGCCGGTGGGATCTGTGGCCGCACACTCTTTGAAGGAGGGCGATGTGATAGTGGGCACGGGTTGTGTGCCACGGAGCACGTTGATACGACGTCTTCCTTGATAGAAAAACCTCCGCGCTAGACGGAGATTTTTTCAATCATGATTTTTGTGAATGGTTGTCGGTGGCCGACATTGCGGCGATAGCGCGATTTGGGTTTGAACTTGATCACGCTGATTTTTTTATCGCGGCCGTGCTCGAGGATCTTCCCCATGACTTTAGCACCTTTGACGGTCGGCGTACCGACTTTCGTGTTCTTCCCTTCGTCGTCGGAGACGAGCAGGACGTCAAACTCGATGGCTTCGCCTTCAGCTTTCTCAATTTTTTCGGTAGAGAAGAATCGGCCTTCCTCAACAACGTACTGTTTTCCACCCGTTTCAATAATAGCGAACATAAGGGACATTCGATTTGTGCCCGGGACCAGCGAAAACGCGGTCGCTCGAGGCTGAATAAGTAGCGGAACACTAGCATGAAGCTCTGTTGACGTCAAGAAAAAGTCACGCCGCCGACTCAAGATTGGTCGGCGGCGTTATGTCACTCCTTTTTCCTGGAGGCATCCATCTGGCATTGAATTCGGTCGGCCTCCTTCATGGCCGCTTCAAGCTCTATGCGAGCCTCGGTAAGTTGCTCATCCAACCGTTTGCGTTGTGTTTGAAGCTCACCAATTTTCCGACGAGCATAGGCAACGCGGATGTCGGCTCGTATCATACCCTCATTGGTTGTGGT
>Ga0155246_128_pt1 | contig 31288 bp, 28 predicted proteins | sample RifCSPhighO2_02_FD_106214 | JGI IMG/M metagenome (GOLD analysis project Ga0155246, IMG submission 106214) | Candidatus Uhrbacteria bacterium RIFCSPHIGHO2_02_FULL_53_13 | reverse complement strand
GGCAATCGGTTCGGGGATGGCATGAATGAACCCGCCAATGACGCTTAATTTTTCTTGTGCGCGCGTCATCTCGTTGACAACGGTACTCGCGTGTGCAGCCACTCTCGGAAACCGATGAGTGGCTTTGAGATATTTATAGTACTGCATAAATTGAACCACGACCTCTTGGTAGACCCCTGAAACTCGCGTGACCTCTATGCCCTCGCGGCGACTGATCCACGTCAGTGTACGCAGAGCAAAAAAGAGGAGCCCTCCGATGACGACCGCAAAGAGCGTGATCCATGGATCAAGTAAAAATGAAAACGCGAGATAGACAAGAACAAACACGGCGCCAGCCAAAATTCCAGCATAATGACTAAATGCGGCCAAAAAGACACGTATTTCGCGTGTCAAAGCGTTAGCAACAAATCCGGTGGACGTTTTAAGGTACATTTTCGCATAATCCGCGGCACTGATACCCACCAATAATCTTTGCGCAAGCTCACGGTACAAATCACGCGCAATACGAGTCACGGCTACGGTTTGTCCAAACGACGCAAAAAACTTGAACACAAACACGACCACGATAAACATCAGAATCCCGCCAAAACTGGACAAGCCGAGCCATGACAGAACCGCCGCAAACACATCGAGGAGTCCATTCGATTCTGCACGGCTCCCAACCTGCATCTGCTCCAACAGCGGAAAGAACATCACGATGCCAATTCCATCAAATAAACCAACGGATAAAAACAGAAGCAACAATAAGGAAAATTTCCATTGAGCGAGAGACAAAAAAAGACGAAAATACGAAAAAAAATCGCGCACGCTTCCTCGTTCAGGTTTTGAGATTCGTTCAGGTGACATGAGTTATGCAAAAAGGTATCACGGAATCAGGTATTGCTCAATAAAATCAGCTTGCGGTGCCACAAACGGTTTTTGAAGAGCCTTCACCAGGGCTTCGATCGGTGGAATGATGCGGTTGCGATCATCAAAATCGGTTTCAAGCAACACACACCGCTGTTGAAGCACCGCCTTTGCCTCTGCATGCATGAGTGTATCGCCATGAATGGAGAGAGCGATCACCGGTTTTTGCGTACACAACGCGTACGGAAGAGCCGTCGTTCTTAAGCTCCCAATCACAATCGCATCCGCTTGGTCCACACAATCACGAAACTCTCCAAGCACGACGTGTGCTTTGTCATCAAAAATTCCCGCGGCCTCTTCGCGCCTGTCCGGATGCACTTTATACAACACTTCGTATCCCTGCTGAGACAGAGCATTCACAAGACGCCGTTCCATGTCGACATGCAGGAGAGCCAGGCCTCCGGGGCTTTGCGGTTTACGCCATGGATTGTAGGGGAATCCCAACAGCATCACACGTTTTATGGATGTGGGAGTCACCTGCCTTTGACCGTCATCCCATGCGCGACGAAAGAGATTGGAGTGCGCCGATCGAATCTGCGTACGGTGATTGCGGGGAGAAGCATACCGATCATGAAGTTCCTGAAACAGAGAAACGCTTGCCTCCGTATAGGTCATAAACTCATCCGCGAGAGCAAACTCCGACATCGAAAGAAACGGTGTGTCAAACATTCCAATGGAACCGCCATGAGCGAATCCCGTCACAGAGCCTCCGTGCGCTCTAACCTGTATGGCGAGCGAGCGCGCAAACGGATCGTTGAGGGTAGGCGTCAACACATGCACGCGGCCTTTCTGAGCGACACGCGACGACATGCGCTCAAGAGTCTCTGAAGCATCCAACAGTTCACCGGCCACACGCGAGATAAAACGACGTTGGTGAGCGTCCGAAACCACGATCCCGCGTTGCCGAGCTCTCTCCACCATTTCTGAAACGAATGCGGATGCCGCATCGCGAGCGGTTTTTTCATCAAACGCGGACGTCGCAGAATCGTGTGCAAGCCAATCTTCTTGATAGCTCAAATGTACCCATTCGGGCAACGATTTGGCATATTCTGCAACCATGCCGCTTGGAACACCAAAGACATACACCGTGGATGCCGAGTACATTTTTCCCGCCGAGAGATTAAAGCGCCATGCTCGTATCGCGCGCTTAATCGCTCGAAGGAAAAAAAGACTACGGGGAAGCGTGCACTCATTGACCATGCGATTCACCGGCACGTCAACGGCTTCCTCTGTTGAATGCTCCGATAATCTTCGATACCAGAGAGAGCGTTCCGTATACAATGGGCGGTGCCCGCTTTCGGCAAGGCGCTGTAACACCCACAAAGCATGTAACTCGTGTTGACAGTCCGTGACGATATTTGACTTGACCAAAACCGCATCTCCAACATGTTGAGGCTCTGCGTCAATCCTTTGGCGCCACACGGAAAGAACGTCCTGACATAATTGAACATATTCCTCATCACTCACCGGCCAAAAAAAGTTTTCTTGCCATTCCTCAATGCCAAGCTGTTTTGCCGACCAAATATCTACCGGAAATATCTTAGGATTCATGGGGGGCTTCTTTGAGACCGACGGGAGTATAGATGGCGCGAAAGGCTCTCGCCTCATCCAACATCGTGGCCGAAGTTACAAAACGAGAGCCAATTTTGGCGTGCCGCTTCCAATCCTCCCCTTGACCGTTCGTCAACGATTCCACCGTAAGCGATGCGTCGTTTGCGGCAACAAAAATACGCTCGGGCGTCACGCGATACACCAACCCACTCATAAAAGGGTGGAACGCGCCCTCCGACAGATCCACGCGTACTGATTTCAAAAACACGCGTTGCCCATCTAACCATGTGGAGGCACCCATGAACGGCTCGTCGAACGCACAGATGAATCGCTCAATGTCTTGCGCGCACCAACTCCAATCAATCCAACCGTGACGCTCCGTGGAAAGGCGCGGGTAGTACGTACTCACGGTTTCATCCTGCTTCTGTAATGGAAAGTCAAAATTCTGTTTCAATTTTAAAACAACATCCTCAAAGAATGCGAGCTCCGTTTGTTGGTGATAATCTTTGTACGCCTTTGGCGTTCGGCAATCCATCGGAAATTCGTACGGACGCATCGCCACAATGTCTCCGGTATCAATCCCTCCATCAATGAGGTGAAACAAATGGCATCCCGTGCGATCCTGCCGCATAATCTGCCATGAGAAGCTCGCGCCTCCGCGGTTTTTTGGCAATCGCGTACCATGACCGTTGATGATCCGCCCCTCGAACACATCCAAAAAATCCTGCTTAAAAATCCACGGCGCTCCGAAGGAAATTCCCAGCGTCTTGTTGTTCACATACGCATGAATGTCCACGTCCGCGATGCGAGTGATGTTCAAGTACGCAATACCCTCTTTTTTGAAATACTCCTCGACCGTACAAGGCTCATCGTCAAGAGGCGCCTGCAAAAATCGCGGCGACGAAAAGACGATGGCAGAAAAGTCTTTCGCCACGGACAAAAAATTGACGAGCCGCTGTCCGCCTCCAAAGAGAATCAAGTTGTTCAGTTCGCCAAATTGCATAAGGATACGTTCAGGTCAATAGGGATCTCTGTAAAAGTCAGAGTAGCGAGTCCGATGCGAGCAGGATTTGTTCCGTCGCTTTAGGGACTGTTCGGTTTTGAAGGCGATATGGACATATCGGTTAGAAATAGGACCGAGATGACGGGACGGATCCTGCCGCAGTGGAGCCGTGATGAACTTTTTCAGAGGTCCCAATAGTCATCATCCCTGTCGGATACGCAGAGTCTCAAACGCCTCGGCCGCTTGATACCCAGCCGTAGCTCCGCGAACCGTCGCCATGGCACGCAATCCTTCTTCAGAACGCGGATGCGGAAACGGGCGCAGTTCCGTTTCATAGCACTTCATCGCTTCGATTTTTGCGTCAAGAGTTTTATGCACATCAACAAACAGCGTCGGCGAAAACGTCTGAGGAATATTCCACTCCGTCGAGGACGCGATTTCAAACGCGTAGAGCCCATGAAGCCGATCGCCTTCCATAGGACGACAAGCTGTCACAACCGCACGATGCGTTTGGACATGATCCACGTTGAGGTCGGCGACGCTGTGCGTGAAGATCACTTCCGGCTGAACCTCTTGCTTCACGCGTTCAATGTCTCGCACCATCTGAAGGAGCGGGACGGAATCAAATTGATTATCCGGGAAATGGAACGTAAATGTTTTTTTGGTTCCAAGAATCTGTGCAGCGTTCTTCGTAAACGTGTTCACGTGAGCGACATCTTTCTCTTGTGATCCCCTCGCGCGATCCGCATAACGCGAAAGCGGCCCTTCACCTAAAATACAACAGAACACTTCAACGCCGGCCTGCACGAGTTTTGCTATCGTCGCTCCGCACCCAAGCACTTCATCATCCGGATGCGCGGCAACGACGAGTACGCGTTGTACGTGGAATGGCATACTAGCGTCCACCGGCAATGAGGATCGTTTCTCCCGAGATGTAGCTCGCTCCATCCGATGCCAAGAACACGACCACATCGGCGACTTCTTGCGCCGTTCCCATGCGTCCCATGGGCGTTCCCGCCACCACGCGCGCCACGCGTTCCGGCGAAGAGTGCCTCGTCTGAAAATCGGTGTCAATCGCCGAAGGAGCAACTCCGTTTACGCGAATGCCTTTTAGAGCCAACTCCTTGGCCAGTCCTTTGGTGAATATGTTGAGCGCTCCTTTTGCGGAGGCGTAGTGTAAAGAGTCGCCGCTTCCCCCATGGCATCCGGCAATGGACGACACGTTCACAATCGCCGCTCGATCTGAACGCGCAAGCCACGGAAGACACAGACGCGTGATGTGAACAGGAGCCATAAGATTGATTTCTACAGCGGCGCGCCAAAGATGATCGTCACTCTCTTCAAACGTCGCTCTCTTGACAACATCCCCGACGTTATTCACGAGAATATCGAGTCTGCCAACGTCAACTATGGCCGCTCGCAGATCGGCATCAGAAAAGGCATCCGTGTGATCACACAACACGCCCGTCACCTGAACGTGCTTGGTACGCGCCCACTCTTTGAGAGTCACCACCGAGTTATCGTTCGTACGATACGTAAACAACACATGTGCTCCCTGTGATGCGAGTGACATAACAACCGCCCGACCAATCCCCTTGCTCGCCCCCGTCACCAGCGCGGTTCTATTTGAAAACACGTTCGTTAATATCGCATTATCCAACATACGCCGTTTCATGATGCGAAATCTTCATGACTTCTTTTTCAAGAATGGTAGAGGCAAAAAGACAGGCTTGCAAGTAGAAAAAGATTCCCTTGTGGCGAAAGGCCGTACCGCTCCCTTCCACAAACTCAATCGCTTCATCGTAGTTGGCGCTAACACCACGCAGGAGACACAACAGCATGTTGAGTATCAAACGCGCCCGCAGACGTTCATCGGCAAATCTCGCGTCCAAAGAGATGAGTTCTTGAGCATCCAGAAACGCTCGCGAAAATATTTGATACTGCTCATAGACCACGTGCGGCCAAAGACAGGTGATGTCCATATCGGCCGTTCCTGTTTGCAGTCGCGTCATCATCGACGAGTGAATGACATACTGCCCATAATCCGCCGTGTCGTGAGGGAACGTATAAAAAAATCGAGCCAATCCAAAAAGCGGGTCTCCCTGTTCGATTTTTGTGTCCGGATCAATAACGCGAACATCTGCCGCACGTTCAACGGACTCGAGGAGGATGTTGTCCCCGTGAAAATTCCAATGCCCGAGCGATGAGATGCACGACGGCCCGCGTTCAATACGTGCCAAGATGGGTGAAGAGACGATGCGTTGGAGCACATCTTTCAGCGGTGCCATACGCGTGCCATTGATGACGAGGTCCTCGCACTGATCCACGTGATTGATATGAGGAAACGCCACGGCCTGCCGATAGGCGCCGATCACGGCCTCTCGTAAAAAGGAACCGGATTGTCCGTAAAATGCTTCGTCGCATTGATGTTCAAGCGTCAGGTCGCACAACGTGCGAACGAGCGTGCTTACCGCTTTTGAAAACGTGGCAGAAGGCACCAATCCACTCTGAAGAACATGGGAAAATGTTTTTCCGGAAAGATATTCTTGCGCGTAGTAAGCCTTACCGGCATGTAAACCTGTTGGGATGGCGCCCGATGCCACAATGGAAGGGAGACGGCGCCCGAGCACAGGATAGGCTTGTTTCAAAGATTGAATCCGTTCCACTTCGCGCGTGAGTTGCTCGTGATGCGTATGAGCTATTTTGATCACAAAGGATGTTCCGCCCGCCTCACAGGAAAAAATCAAATACTTGCTCGAGCTTTTCAGAACGCGCGTCTTCGTGGGATCGATCTGTTCAAACGGAAATGACATGCGAAGGCACTGCCGTGAGTGTCGCCGGTGCTTCTACAGGAAAAAACGCCAGTGGGTTCGCGTCCTGCGTAAGAAGACGGATCGTATTGAGAACGCTACGACAGTATCCGCGCACATTATGGACGTAGCATTGCGCAATGAGTTCGCAGAGCACGGATGAGCCTCCTTGTTGAAACGGATCGTGGACAAAGCGAAGATAATGCTCCCCCGCCAGCATAATCGCCGAGGACTCGCTGGCCTCAAACCCACGACTTCCCAAAGGCACATGTGCCAGACGCAACGTGTCTGGATATTCGCGAGCCGTTTCTTCAAAAGAATCCAAGATATCCTGACGATTCAACCGTTTTCCTTCCGGATGTGCATAGGAAAAGTAAAAGCGAGAGATTTGGTATCCTGGCGGCATAGTCAACGTGCGCAACGACACCGTGTGCACATGATGGCCTTGCGGAAAGAGAAGACGCATAGACTGCTCAATTTGAGAAAAGCTCGGGCGAAAATTATTCCGCGGATCTTGACTGCGTGCCTCCACCGAGTGTGTTCCAAGGCGTCCCGTTGGCGTATCGGGATGCACGATGTCAATCTCCGTTCCACGCATGTCAAACGTGAGTTGGTACCGGCTTGCCATATCAAGCAATGCGCGCAGTTGAGCATGCCACCCGTTACTCTGACACGATCCCAAACAAAAAATACGATGATTTCCAATCGCGCGCGGCGGATTTGGCAAAAGGTGACGCGCAACGCCAATAAGATTTGCGTAGAGCGCAGGAATGCCGGGTGCTTCGGCAACCCCTATCACGTAACGAGCGCTGTACAAAAAACGCTCGGTCAATGCGGGAGTGCCAATTTGTTTTTTGGATGTCGCCAATATACACACGTCAAACGGCCCTCCCAGGTCACCGACATTAGCTGTTTCGCTTTCCCCAAAATACACACGAATCTCTCGCCCGCGAATCATCAGAGTATCGCGCTCGTGACAGACCTTCACCTCGTCGAGCATCTGCGGCTGGGCGAGCACAATCCGCGCATACAAGGAATCCAGCGGCTTCAAGTGCGGATTATGAGCATCGGGTTCGATGGATCGCGTCAAAATAGTATCAATCGAAAACCCATCCCGTGACGGATCGTTCATCGCCAAAAGCGACGCGCCAATTTCCGCACCACATCCGACAAGGAGTACACGTTTCATACAGCGATAAAATGGTGAATGGGCCTCAAAACCGTCCCATCGATCACATCATAATGCTTGAGAGGGAGATCGAGCAAGATTCGAATCAGTTGAGCGGGGAAATTGATACCAACCACGCAAGAGGCGGCAATAGATCCGCTCATACGCAAGCTCGCGTCCAAAAGACGGGGGCGCCCTTCTTCATCGCGCACGAGATCAAAGTCGCACACGCCATGAACACCCAACGTCTTTCCCAAACGCTTGGCATACGCTATCAGATCCGGTTCCATCGCCACGACGCAGCCTTCATTGACCGGCGAGAGGGGGTTTGAATATTGACGCTTTCTTGGAACAACATCTACCGCCGTTCCGTGAACGGCTAAACAATCCACATCGTACACATCTCCTCCGTAAAAAGGCATGATAAGCACATCCTCCCATGACGCATCATATTCTCTCACAACGGCCTCCAAAGCTTCGATCGTTCCGGTGCCACATAATCGTTCCGCCGAAAGAAGCGGTGTGTAGGAAAGAATGGTCGCATTGGCAATCAGCACGCCTCGCGATCCCGTCCCCTCGCATGGTTTGATCACCATGGAGCGCTCCGGATATCCAAGATCCTCAAGCGCGCGTCGTACGGATCGAAAATCCATAGCCCTTTGGTACGGTCCGACATCTACACCACGCTCGTTCAACGCATCAAACAACCTCCCTTTATGAGTCACGATGGCGGCAACCTCGGGCTGATCGGCGGTGGTTTTTAGTAGAGACGGCGCCCGATCGCTCCCATATTGCGCGACCGCCCGCGTTTCCGCCTCCGACCACAACACCACGACATCAATCGCCTGCTCTTGGCAAATCTGAAAGAGTGCTTTGACAAAGCCGCGCGGATCTTGAGAGGCGAAGGGAACCTGAACAAAACGATCAACGAAGAGTTTCCCGGACGACTCGGCCACGGCGTCCATTCCAATAATCGTCACATCCAAATCGGGAGCCGCACGCAGAGCTTGCAGAGCATCAAACACAAACCGACCACCTACGCACGTCACCCCAACCCTTACCGCTCGACGATCCGTCATAGGGTATGTTCCGTCATCGGTTCTCCGGCACGCATATCTTTTTGAATGACGCGACCGAGCAAAGACTCGTAACATTCCGCACCAATTCCTTCAACATCCGCACGCATCGCTACGAGATCTTCGGGTTTCAACACATCGCCCTTCGTGAGATCCTGTGCCGCCATCAGTGTACGACGCAATTTCGTGCGCAGAGGAAGCTCGTTTGTGTCCGGTGCTTTCACACCCGTTCCAAGCGCCACCTCCATGGCGCGCACGGATTGCACCCAAGCCGTGAGCTCATCAATCGTTACGGAAAATCCGTGTTCCGGTCCCGGGAGACTCTTGTCAACCGTGTAGTGTTTTTCCAATACGACTGCCCCCAAAGCCACGGCCGCCGGCGCCAAAGCAATACCTTCCGTGTGGTCCGACCAGCCAATCACCTGTCGCGGAAATGCCTCCATCATCGTACAGATCGCTCGAAGATTGACGGAAGATAAGGGCGCCGGATAAAGCGATGTACAATGTAAAACCGCAATATCTTTTGCGCCTTGTGCCTCCAAATACATCACACTGGAGCGCACTTCCTCAAGTGAGCTCATTCCGGTTGAAACAATCACCGGCAGACCTGAAGCTCCGACAGCTTTCAGCAAGGGATAGTTGGTGAGATTGCCGGAAGAAATCTTCACAGCCGGGAATCCAAGATCACGCGACACCCCAATCATTTCCGCGCGCGCAAACGACGCAAACATGGCAACTCCGTTGGAGCGCGCACATGTTGCCACGCGTTTCCATTCGTCCAACGTCAATGAAACCGCCTTAAATGTTTCATAGGACGTGCTCCCTTTTGTGTAATCCTTCGCGGCATCAACCAATTGAATTTTCACAGCATCCACTCCGGCACGCGCCGCTTCTTCCACTAAACAAATGGCCAACTTCACGTCCCCATTGTGGTTGATCCCCATCTCGCCAATCAGAAAGGCCGGCTGATTGGGCCCCACTTGTTTTCCCTGAATCATCATACACGTGTTTGAAGATAGACCGCATCCGCAGCTAACGAAGGCCGCACACCGGCGTTTCGAGCAATGTGGGAGTTCAATCGCATCATATTCGGTGATTCTTTGAGAAGTGCCAAAATATCGCGGGTCGTAAAGGATGGATTTATTGGGTAGAGCGCCTCGTAGATTTGGCGCACCATTTCAAAATCTTCCGGCTCGTCCACGGTCCAGCGCAAGTGCCCGAGCGACGGCTCTCGCGTGTAGTGCCCAATGGTAAATTGCTCCGGATGCTTGCTCATAAACGGGGTCACGTGTTCACGGTATGACGGAAGCTCGGCCTCTCTTGCCGCCCGCTCAAGATGTTGAAATCGAAACACCTCAACATCTAGTCCGTCGGGAAATGTGTAGGGTGCTTGAGCATTGGATGCGTAATCGTACGCTCCCTGCAAATAGAACTCGATGGTTGCATCAACGACTTCCGGATCAATGAGTGGACAGTCGCCGGTGAGCCGCACCACGTGTTCCGAGGCGTATGGTTTCGCCGCAAGATAAAAACGATCGAGCACGTCGTTCAGATTTCCTCGAAAACACGCCACGCCTTGTTTTTCGCAGAGCGTCTGGATGGGATCGTCTTCTGCGCGATCACTCGTCGCAACCACGAGGGCATCCATTCGTTGACTTCGCTTTGCCCGTTCCAATTGCCGTGCCAACATCGGCTCTCCTAAAATCGGCTTCAGCACCTTCCCGGGAAGGCGCGACGATGACACACGTGCTTGCAATACCCCAAGAATCATAGAATATAGTGAAGGAAATCACCCACTTGGCCCTTTTGAACAAACCCGCATTTCTCAAACATCTTTATGGAAGCTTGGTTGTCTTTGTAAATTTCCGCAAGGACGTGTTTTGCGCCGCCGCCACTTTTTACCATCTCGCAGACCATTTCTACTGAACGCAACGCAATCCCCTTCCCGCGAAACTCATTGAGAATGGAAATGCTTATCTCCACTTCTTCCTCCTCATAATCAAGGCGTACCTGCCCAACCGGAAGCGCATTCCATTGAATGATCTTCAACTCACCTGTATGTAGCCCAAGAAGGTAGCACATAACCCACTCAACATGGCCCTCCCATGAAACCGGCTCCGGATGTTTAAAAAACCGATACACATCTGGACGATTGCGGAGGTACCACAAAAACGAGATATCCTGATGTTCCGCTGTGCGAAGGGTAACACTCATACCAAAGAAAGCCGCCCCTCCTCCATGGTCGCCACATTGTCCTTATATTGTTCTAGTTTGTCAATCTCGACCAAAAAGAGTGCTTTTGCGGTTTTTTGGCTGCCGAAAGGCTTGTGTTTCCAAGGAATATGAGCTGGCTGATTAATAACACGCCCGTTCCACTCTTGAAGCTGGATTTGCTTCTGAAACGTCAAGAACGCGCGAAGTTGATGATGCGTTGAGCCCACGAGCAAGATGGCGCTCCACTCATGCGCCTTCGCGTATGCCACCACATGTATGGCTTGATCGAGCGTGTTCATGGACTGATCGTCCACGATCAAAGCACTCAGTTCGACATCGTGACGTTCAAGCCACTCGACAATGTCCCACAGACGCACATGATCGTTCTCCACGACTCGCGTGTTGTTTCCGGTCACGAAAATGCGTGGAGCGAATCCATGTTGAAACAACTCCAACACCTTTGGTCCGCGATCAAAACCGTTTCCTTGCAACCACACAATCGCATCGGCCGGTTCGGGATTTTGCGACGTGACGGCGCGCTGGAGTTCCATCAGCCTGTCATCGTTTATGAGAGGGTCGGCCATAGAAGTGGGTTGACGACGCGTTCCGGTACTTTTTGAAACTCGTCGCGCAAACGATTGAGTACATTGAGCGGAACGGTCAGCAACCATGCGTCAATATGCTCTTGCACTTGTCGAGGCGTCTCCGCACCAACAACAAGATGCGCATCCGGATATGCCCATTTGATAAATTGCAGAGTCAATGCGTGCGAAGAATATCCGGATGTTCGTGCAAATTCGTGAAACGCGGAAAGATACGGTTTGGCTTCGAACATTGCGGAGGGAACGGCAAGAGGATCCATGAACAAAAGCCCTTGCAAAAAAATACTGCGAATAAACAGTTGCGTACCGTGCTCTCGCGCGACAGATGGAATGCCCGCTTCAAGAAATCGGCGATCGAGGACGTTCGACGGGATTTGCAACAACGAGAAGGCTCCTGTGGTCAACGCATCGGCGGCATCCTCTGGCGTGTACACCGATGTACCAATATGTTCAACAAGGTCTGAATGCTCAAGATCATCCATGATATCGCTCAGCACGTTACGCGGCATATCCTTGCAATCGTTCCAACGCAAGAGCACACCGTAGAGATTTGCGGTCCCAAGCCGTGCGAACGACTCGCTTGCTCGTTGTTCAATCCGCTTGGCATCCGACGCTTCAACCTTCGTGACGACGTGAACGGTATCGACAATGCGAAGATCGCGAAATGCCTGCCCGAGCACACGCTCACTCTCTCCGTAATCTGCCGCTGTATCAAAAAAGCGAATACCTCCTTCAAATGCAACGCGAACCATTTCCGTTGCTGTATGCTGATCCGGTTGACCGCTCGTATTGGCAATGCCGTATTTCTGCCCAAGCTGTGCGGTACCCAAAACAAGCTCGCCCATATTATGCGAGTCGTGCGAATCCCGATGCCGCCGGTTCGCCGAGAAGACGTGCGCGTACATCTCCTTTTTCCACGGCTTCTCGTATGGTTGCAAACACCTCGCCTACCGCATGCACGTACGATGTAACATGTTGTTCCGTATGAGACCACATGCTGTAAAAAGAAGTGGAAGCAAGAAATCCTCGATCAAGCAGTTCCTGAACGAACAGGGCTTTGAGCGCCAACGCGTCTTTATCTTGAAACGCGAAGTGAGAAAGCGGAGCGATCCCTCCAACAGATATCGCCACATCATGTTTTGCGCTTTGCTTTTTCCATCCTGCTTGTACCGCACTCCCGATTGCCACTAAGTGCTCGTTCACGCGATGTTCTTCAAAGAACCGTATCGTTGCCAAAGCCGCAGTCGGACCCGTGCGTTCCGACCACATGGTGCTACTGATAAATGATGCTTGCGCCGCGTCCATCGCCTTCCCTTTGCCGATAATCGCCGCGATCGGATAGCCATTTCCCATGGCCTTTGAAAACACCGCTATATCCGGTTCGAGCCCAAGAACAAGATGCGCTCCGCCTGCATTCAGACGAAATCCCGCGGAAACTTCGTCGACAATAAGCACGGCGCCGCTTTCATCCGCAAGCGCACGCACGCCTTCCAAAAATCCCGCGACAGGTTGCTCGGAACGTATCGGCTCCATGACAATCGCCGCCAAATCCTTTCCCGTTTCAGAGACGATGCGTTCCAATTCCTCCAAATGATTATAGCGAAACGGCCGCGAGGTTCCTTTAAGCGCCTTGGGAACTCCACGCGGTTCAAGACCTTTGAGCAGATGCTCGCCGAGCGCATCTTCCGTGCCGATGTTGGCCGCCAGGTACCAGTCGTGCCAACCGTGGTATCCGCAAAACGCCACAACATCGCGCTGTGTGTACGTTCGTGCAATACGCACGCCAACCGCCATCGCTTCCCCTCCGCACCGCGCAAAGCGCACTTTCTCTGCCCACGGATGCAGACGACAGAGCTCATCGGCAAGCGCCACATCCTCGGGGCAATTCAACGAACTGCTCGATCCCTTGTCAATCGCCGCCTTGACCGCGTCGTCAACAACATCGTTTGCGTATCCGAGTACATTCGCCCCGATGCCGCCGATGCTCATATCAATGTAGCGATTCTCATCCAAATCCCAAACCTCCGCGCCTTTTGCGCGATCGTAATACGTCGGCCATACGCCCTGCGAAAAACGATCGGGCCGTTTGGAGAGAAGCTGTGACAGTCCCGGAATGCGCTCCTGCGCGTGACGCTCCAACGCGCGACATGCGGACGCCGGTTGCGTCATCAGTGGTGACGGTGTGGTCTCAAGCTGTGGCATAGCTCACTTGATTCAGGAGAACGTTCGTGACTCGGTGCACATCGGCATCCTGTAGATGCGGGAAGAGCGGCAGGGTAATCGCCCGCTCATAGTACGCCTCCGCGCGCGGAAAATCCCCCGGTTTGTATCCGTACGTCTTCGCGTAATACGGCTGAAGATGCAGGGGCGTGTAATGCACCTGAACGCCGATCCCCTGCTCTCGAAGCGCGTCAAAAATCTCTCGCCGTGATTTCCCGATGCGCTCCACATCGAGCGTGGCGAGATAGAGATGGTACGACGAACGAACATCCGACGCTTCGTACGGCGTGGTCACCACTTCATGCGGTGCAAACGCACGGTTGTACAGCGCAGCGATTTCTCGGCGCCGTTCCACGAATCGGTCGAGTTTTTTGAGTTGACTCAACCCAAGCGCCGCCTGAATATCTGTCAGCCGGTAGTTGTTCCCCAACCGCTCAATCTCGTAATACCATCCTCCCTGTTCCGGCATTTTGACGATGCCGTGATGGCGAAAAACCCGAAGCGGCTCTACAAACCGATCGTGCAGAGTTAGCACGGCACCGCCCTCCCCCGTGGCAATGTGCTTGACGGGATGAAAACTCAAAATGGTCATGTCTGCATAAGTGCCAACAGGCCGTCCCTGATACTTCGCACCGAGCGCGTGACAGCTATCGGCAATAAGAAGAAGGCCGTACTTGTCCGCAATGGCGCGCAGAGCCGAATAATCGGCCGGATGTCCCGCAAAATCCACGGGAACAATCGCCTTCGTTCGCGCGGTGATTTTTTTCTCCACCTCGCGCGAATCCAAACAGTACGTCCGCGCATCAATGTCCGCAAAAACAGGAGTGCCTCCACAATACGCGACGGCGGCCGCCGTTGCAGAAAAGGTAAGTGGCGTTGTAATCACCTCGTCGCCTTGAATAATGCCCGCCGCGGCAAACGCGCAATGCAGAGCCGCCGTACCGGAAGACACCGCCACGGCGTGTGGGACTTCGCAGATCGTTGAGAGCGCGCTCTCAAACTCGGCAATCGCCGGCCCTTGCGTCAGCCATTCCCCTCGTAACACACGTACCACCGCCTCAATGTCCTCCTCGTCAATCCGATGTTGTCCGTACGGAATAAACGGCATCGTCATATCGTTACGCGCTCACGAACAAGACGATTCTCGATGGGAAGAGTCGTATGCTCCCCCTCGATTTCCGGAAGCAATGATCGAATTTCCTCCACCGTCAGAAAGCGCGGATTGGTTCCAGAGTGATATTCAAAATCCGGCACGCACAGCTGTGCCCCGTTGTGGGCGTGCCGCCGTTCCTCAAAATACCTCTGCGGCAACAGAACATACCGGTCTTCCAAAGCAAGAGTATTACGACTGTCATCTCTGCCAATCATCAGTTCGTGAATTTTCTCTCCGGGACGGATCCCCACGCACGTATGCTCGCAGTCAGGTGCCATCGCCATCGCCAAATCCACAATACGAATCGAGGGAATCTTCGGAATGAAGATCTCGCCTCCCAGTGTCCGTTCGATGGATTGGAGAACAAACGATGCCGCCTGATTGAGCGTGATCAAAAACCGCGTCATGCGACGATCGGTAATCGACAGCGCACCATGTGCGATTTGTTTGCGAAAGAATGGAATCACCGAGCCGCGCGATCCGGCAACATTTCCGTAACGCACAACGGCAAATCGTTTATCTTGTGCATGATAAATACCGTTGGCGGCAACAAACAGCTTGTCTGAACAGAGCTTCGTAGCGCCGTATAAATTCACCGGATTGCATGCCTTGTCCGTCGAGAGTGCCACGACACGCCGAACATCCGTGGAGAGCGCGGCATCAATGACATTCATAGCGCCGATGATGTTCGTGCGCACAAACTCGGCAGGATTATACTCGGCAGCGGGCACCTGTTTGAGTGCCGCCGCATGAATCACATAATCCACTCCCTGAAATGCGTGAATCAGCCGCTCCTTGTCGCGAACGTCACCCAGAAAATAGCGCATGCACGGATGAGTCTTTTCATTCCACTCCTGTGCCATTTCAAACTGTTTCACTTCATCTCGACTAAAGATGATGAGTTTTTTTGGCTGATACTTCGCCAAGATAGTTCGCGTGAGCTGTTTGCCAAGCGAGCCAGTTCCGCCAGTAATCAGTATGGTTTTTTCGTTGAGCATAATGACGGAACGTTTATGGCACCATGATCGAACGCTTGGGTGACCCGAGATACACCGATTCATCTTCCGCGAGACGGCGCAAACCGTTCCCCTCTGTCATCTCTTCAAAGATGTGCGCGACAAGCCCCGGTGTTCTCCCGATGATAAAGAGCCCTTTGGTCATGCGCCAATCAAAACCCATGTCCGATGCAATCGCCGCCATGGCGCCATCAACATTGAGCGGCAATGCGTGCTCCCGATCTCGATTCAGTTCCTCCAGAATTCGCTCTGCTAAGCGGCAATGTGACCCGTACAATCCCGTCTCGCGCGCAACGGCAAACAACGCATCCGAACGCGGATCGTGGCGCAGAATTTTGTGACCGTATCCAGCAAGACGCCTGCCGGCTTTTTGCTCGCCGCGCACAAGCGCTTTCACACTGCGCGCGTGCACATGCGTTTGAAAAAATCGCGCCGCGTCTTCAATCGCGCTTCCGTGCAACGTTCCCATCGAAAGAATGCCAGCCGCCAACGCCGTATGCATACTGTTTCCGGTCGAAGCAACCGTGCGTGCCGTCATAGCGGACGACACGCCGACCCCGTGGTCCACTGCCGCCGTGAATAAGGCATTGAGCATACGCATTTCCTTGTCCCCGGGAAGCTCCCCACGCAAAACAAGATAGATCACCTCGGGAAACGATCGCTCTGCGATAAGTTCGCGCAGATCGTATCCTCGAATCAACTCGTGTCCGTCTTCAATATGACTGATAGCTGTTTTCCATTCCATACGGTCAGGTTTTCGAATGTTACACCGTTTCGCGAATGAGGGATACCAACTCCTCATAAGAGTCAGCAATCATAGCACCCGCCTGTTTGAGCGCCATGCGCTTTTCGTGTGCGCCACGCCCTCGTTCCACAATCGCGCCGGCGTGACCTATGGACATTCCCTCGGGAAACGACTCTGCAAATGCTCCGCCAATGTAGATAGCCAGTGGTTTGGAGAACACACCCGTTTTGAGCATATCAGCAATTTCAAACTCATATCCTCCTCCGTGTTCACCAAAAACCACCACTGCCTTGGTTTGCGCGTCGTCTTGAAACATTTTGAGCACTTCTGTATACGTCGTCCCAAGCAAAAGATCCCCGCCTACATGCACGGCCATGCTTTGCCCCAGACCTGCCTGCCGTATCAGCCACGACAACTCATTGGTCATGCCTCCCGATCGAGAGATGATCCCAATGCTTCCCGACGTATACACTTCGTGCACCAGTTTCTTTGGACCGCCCACCACGCCCACGCGCCCTACTCCCGGCCGGATGTATCCAAGAGAACTCGGCCCAATAATCGTCGCGCCGTGTTCTTTTGCTTCGGCCAAACATTCGGCCGTATCGCGAATCGGCATACGCTCGACAATGACGCTGATACGCTTAATGCCCGCGTGCACCGCCTCCAAAATGGCGGCTTTGGCGGCAGACGGCGGCACATACACGGCGCTGTCCGTAATCTTTGGGTGAGTTTGCAGAGCATCGGCAACCGAGTCGTACACGGGAATGCCTTCCACGATTTCCCCGGCCTTGCCGGGACGCACGCCGGCCACAACGCGCGTGCCGTAATCCAACATCGCTCGCGCAGCCCTTTGGCCTTCCTTACCCGTAATGCCCTGCACAAGCACCTGCGTGTCTTTGGTAATCAGCATACGAGCGTTGGAACACGCTGCACCATCTCGGACAGTACGTGCGCCGTGTGAGTCATAGACACCTCTTTACTAAACAGTTGGATGTTCAAGCCGTGTGTAAGCGCGCACGCTCGCATACGCGCCATGCCCTCTTGTTCATGCGGCCCAGCCCGACGTACAACAATCGGATACGACGGTTTTACTTCAGTGAGAGCGTCCGCAATCCCGTGAAAGGTTTCGTCAATATTCGTAAAATTGGCCACACCTCCCACAATCCAAAGCCCCTTGAGCCCAGGTTTTGACAACACCACCTTCGTGAGCTCATACACCTTTTCGCGTGGAGGATTTCCAGAATACTCGGTATAGTTTGCCGGACGCAATCCGGCGCGAATCAGCGCGTCCATGTTAGCGATGCTCGCACCGCCTCCCGAAAATAGCACGGCAATGTCTCCATCCATCTCGATGTACTTCCCGGCTGTCCCTCGATAGTACTCGCTCCCGGTATCAATCTGTTCGGCGGCAATTTCTCGCGACGTAAGCGAGCGACCAAGCGGCGACCGTGACGCGTAAGACGACCACTCTGCATGCCGAAACGCGGCGTCGTCATCGAGAATCACCTTGGCATCGGCAGCGACAAACATGCCGGAGGCTGTTTCAACGAGCGGGTTGATTTCGAGCAGTCGCGCATCAGATTCTTTGAAAGCGCACCACGCCTCTTGAACGAAAGGGACATCAAGATCAACTGCGTCTTGACGGATGTCTAGCATCACACGTTTAAGATCCGTATCCGAAATTTCTTCTATGTCAACGCCTCCGCGCGCACTGTACAAACAGACCGGCGAGCGCGACGCGGTGTCGTAGGTGAAGGCAAGGTACATCTCCTTTCGAATCTCGAGATGCTCCTCCACAAGGAGTCCGGCGACAAGCTTTCCTTGAAACGGCACGGAAAGCAATTCTCGACACGCATCTTCCGCTTGTTTTGGCGTACGAGCGCGTTTGACGCCGCCGCCCTTTCCGCGCCCTCCACCCTGCACCTGCACTTTCACCATCACGTCGCTCGTTCCAATATGAGAGAGCGCTGTTCCAACGTCTTGAACACAAAAAATGCTCAAGCCGCGCGGAGTCGGAATGCCATAGCGTTGCATCAGTTCCTTCCCCTCCCACTCATAGAGCATCATAGTTACTTGTTGAGGCACGCCCGCAACGGCTCTGCCAATGAAAAATCGTCCGTGACTTTTGGGGCGTGCTCGAACACGTCAAAGCCCTTCTTGTTGTAGCGCGGGACTAATTGCCAATGTACATGCTTTGCCTCGTCCATGTATATGAGATAGACCTTTGGGACCTTTAGCACTTGAAGCATGACGTCGCGCACTCGGTCCACGGCGTCCATCAGCTCGTCGTATTCCTCATTCGACAAATCGTGCAAATCTTCGACGTGCTTCTTCCACACGACCACAACGTGCCCGCGTGTAATGGGATACGTCGCCAAGCACGCGTACAGATGCGCGTTCTCGTAGACAATCGCCTCCGGTTTTGGGATGGGTAAATCAGCGTGCATAGACTTCAGACAAATGCGAACCAGCGATATGCCGAAAAATTCCACAGAACAACGATGGGGCCGGCAATCACTTTCGACAACAAATCGTTGAGATTCAGCCACTCGACTCCAGAGAATAAAATCACTTCGGCTAACATGATACCCCCAAACGTCGCGAACACAAATTTTGCATACTGCCCAAGATGCCGTGCTTCTTTGTTCCGAAATGCCCAGTGCTTATTCCAAAAAAAACTCCATGTGACCACTAGGAGGAACGTCACCGCATTGGCAATGAGATAGTGCTCGCCCCACCACTCGAACCCGCGCGTCAACCCGGAATAGATGCCAAAATCAAGACCGGTATTTACAACGCCAACGGCACCGTATCGCATGAATTGCCGCAACATGCTCTACAAACAAGAGTAAATCAAATCGTTCCTTCGGCTCCCGTCAAGACGAAAAACGCCCTTGATATCCACCAAAACCCCGCGACCGTCGCCATCGCCGTTGTACCGCGCGCGTAGATCGTCAAGTTTCATTGCGTAAAACTCCTTGTGCGGGGTTGCAAGAACGATGGCATCAAGCTTGACATCTTCCAAATTCTCCACGGCAGTGACACCAAACGCCTCAATCTCATCTTTTGAAAGATGTGGATCATAGCCAAATAGGTGAATACCATATGTGTTCAACACGTGCACCGTATCGCGAATCTTGGAATTTCGGATATCGCGCACATCCGGCTTAAAAGTGAGCCCCATCACAAGAACACGCGCGCCTTGAACAACTTTTCCGGACTTCACAATGCCCTGCAGTGTGAGATCAGCCACACGCGCACCCATACTGTCGTTGATCCTTCTGCCCGCTAAAATAACATCCGGATGATAGCCACACAATTGGGCCATGTAGGTGAGGTAATACGGGTCGACCCCGATGCAATGTCCCCCAACGAGCCCCGGAGTATAGCGATGAAAATTCCATTTGGTGGCCGCCGCGTCTATCACATCGTGCGTGTTGATGCCCTTCAGACGAAAGATAATCGACAATTCATTCATGAGAGCGACATTCAAATCGCGTTGCACGTTCTCAATGACTTTCGCCGCTTCAGCGGTTTTAATTGTCGGCGCCCGATGCACGCCCGCCTTACACACGGCACCGTACACACGCGCGACAATCTCGAGCGTCTCTTCATCCATGCCGGAAACTACCTTCACAATTTTATCAATCGTATGCTCCGTATCTCCCGGATTCACGCGTTCGGGCGAATAGCCTACCTTAAAATCCACACCGCACTTGAGACCGGACGCGCGCTCCAAAATCGGCACGCATACTTCCTCGGTCACGCCCGGATACACGGTGGACTCGTACACGACAACCGCTCCGCGGCCAAGCTGTGCTCCGACGGTTTCCGACGCCGATTTGATAAGCGTGAGATCGGGCTGATTCGCCGCGTCAATGGGCGTTGGCACCGCTACGATGATAAAATTCGCGTCCTGAAGAATGGAAGGATCATTTGAGTACGATGCTTGAACATCTTGTAAAGCTCCGTAATGGAGATCGAGATTATCGTCCCTCCCCTCCTGCAGTGAGCGAACGCGCGCAGGCGAAATATCAAATCCGCGAACCGGCGCCCATCCCGTGTGCCCGAATTCCGCCAAGAGCGGCAATCCAACATACCCCAAACCCACGACCGCAATGTGTGGCACAAAAGTTCGCGCCTCCCAAGAAATAGACGAAGCCAATTCTACAGTGAGTTTCATACCATCGTTGGTTCTTGAACGGCTGAACGATCAGCGAGCACAACACCGTAATACTTGCAATACCAGTCCACAAATCGAGGGACTCCTTCTTGAATGGATGTCGTGGGCTTGTAACCCAAATGCCGTTCAATCGCCGAGGTGTCCGCAAACGTGCGCGCAACATCGCCAGGTTGCATCGGCAAAAGATTTTTCTGCGCTGTGATGCCCAAAGCCGCTTCAATCGTCTCAATAAATGTCATCAATGGTTGAGGGTTGCCCTGTCCAATATTCAACACTTGGAATTTCAGCGGCGTGTCTATGGCCGCTATGGTTCCGCGGACAATGTCGTCAATAAAGGTAAAGTCACGTTCCATGTTTCCATGATTGTACACATCAATGGACTTTCCTTCGAGCATAGCTCTCGTAAAGCGAAATAGCGCCATATCCGGCCGTCCCCACGGACCGTACACCGTAAAAAATCTCAACCCTGTGCAGTGGATGTGGTACAGATGATGGTATACGTGAGCCATAAGCTCGTTCGCTTTTTTGCTCGCTGCGTACATGGAGATGGGGTGGTCCACGGGATCCTCGACCGAAAACGGCACCTTTGCGTTGTTCCCGTACACGGAACTGCTGGATGCATACACGAGCCGCGGACCGTTGACGTGCACGATGGCCTCGAGGATATTCACGAATCCCACCATGTTTGACTGCACGTACGCCTGCGGATTTTCAATGCTGTAACGTACGCCCGCTTGTGCCGCGAGATGGCACACAACATCCGGTTGCGTTTCTTGCATGATGCGCAACACATCGTCGTACGAAGCAATGTCCACACGATGGAGCGTGTAGCGATCATGGTTTTTGATTTGATCCGTGCGCGCCTCCTTAAGCGCCGGATCGTAGTAGTCGTTGAAATTGTCAATGCCAATGACCTCGTCGCCACGCTCTAAAAGCGTCTTTGCGACGTGAAAGCCGATGAATCCGGCTGAGCCTGTGACGAGGATGCGCATGGGGGTAGTATTCGAGTATTACATTTTGCTCGTTCGTCATTGCGAGCGTAGCGAAGCAATCTCAATGCCAACTAACGGAGCGAGTATCGACGCCGAGCTTGATGCAACGGGCACTCTGCCGATGGAATGATACACGAAACCGGCCGCGCGCATCGACTCGACATCAAAAACGTTGCGCCCGTCAAACAGCACCGGCGTGTGCATCATCTTGGAAAGCGCCTTCAAATCCACGCGCTCAAACTCGTCCCACTCGGTCACCAGCACCACGGCATCGGCATCCTTGGCCGCTTCAAGCGCCGAATGAGCGAGCATGATTTTTGGACGCGCTTTGGCAACACGCGCGCCGGCCACCGGATCATAAGCGACAACCTGCGCGCCCTCATCTTGCATGCGTTCAATGTACTCAAGAGCAATAGACTCGCGAATGTCGTCCGTGTCCGGCTTGAACGCCATTCCCCAAACGGCTATCCGTTTACCCTGAAATCCGCCAAGAACCGATTTGATTTTTTGATAAAATGTCCATCGAATGGTGTTGTTCACCTCGATCACAGAACGCAACAGTTGAAATTGGTACCCGTTCAACCCCGCCGTTTGATACAGCGCGCGCACATCTTTTGGAAAACACGAGCCGCCGTATCCAAGTCCCGCGCGCAAAAACTTGGGTCCAATGCGCGAATCAAGTCCCATGCCACGCGCCACATCTTCCACGTCCGCTCCGACCGCCTCACACACTTGCGCCATCTCGTTGATGAACGAGATTTTTGTTGCCAAAAATGCATTCGACGCGTACTTAATCATCTCGGCGCTTTCAATATCCGTAAATACTTTTTCGCAATCAAATACTTCGTACAAGAGCGCCATCGTTTCTTGCGCACGCTTCCCATCCGTTCCAATGACAAGACGATCCGGGCGAAAAAAGTCACTGACCGCATTGCCTTCTCGCAGAAATTCCGGATTCGACGCAACGTCAAACGCGCCCTTGTATGTTTTGGCGATGATGGATTTTATACGATGAGATGTTCCAACCGGAACCGTGCTCTTGCTGACCACAACCGCATCATGATCGAGCACGCGGCCGATTTCCTCCGCTGCACCAAAAACGTGCGACAGATCTGCCGAACCGTCATTTTTCGGAGGCGTTCCGACACAGAGAAAAATAACTTCCGCATCAGAAATGCCTTCGCGTATGGAGATGCAAAACGTGAGTGCGCCGCTTGCCGTGGTTCGCAAAACAACATCCTCCAATCCCGGTTCATGGATTGGGACAGTGCCGCGTATAAGACCCTCAATAATTTTCTCGTTGCTATCGATGCAAATAACGCAATGGCCTCGATCCGCCAAACACGCTCCCGTCACAAGCCCAACATAGCCAGTGCCAACAACCGCGATATTCATAGCTGTCTTTTCATAAAAAAGCCTCCGCATTTTAGCGCGATTGCTAAAACGGAGCAACCAAAAACACGTCCCAGTGGACGTGTGCTCCAATACCGTTCATGAACAAGGAGCGCTATCGCTTCTTTTTCGTGGCATGACTCTCGTATGCAATGATGCCGACAACAAGAAGCAAAGCTAAAGCAACAACAAGCAACGCCGCACCCGCAACAAACACCAACAATACATCTTCCATGACACGATTGTAGGCGGCCGGATCTCGTACATGGCGCACCACCGCGTTTTGCCCAACTTTGTGTGCCCAAAGCAACGCAACTCCGCTCGCCGCCGTTACACAACTTAGCAGGACAAGCCACTGTACTCCTTGCTGTTTCATAATCGGTGTTCATGATATCAAAATTAAACGAAAACCAAAAACACGACCGTGCGGTCGCGTGTTTGGTCCTGGCGATGGCCTACTTTTGCGGAGAACCGCTATCATCGGCGCTGGAGGGCTTAACTTCCGAGTTCGGGATGGGATCGGGTGTGGCCCCTCCGCTTGAGATCACCAGGCGGGCACGAGCGATGACTCGCTCACGCCCGTATGGGGATCTCGATGGGAAAACCAAGAATCCAGAATCCGGAATTGAGAATCTATAGTCATCGCACTATGAAACAGGAATTAGCATCTTTGAAACAGAGCGAAGTCCGACGCTCTGCAGGGAGAAAAAACCGCAGATGTAGCCGTAGCTACATTGAGGATTTTTTCTTCCGAAGAGCTAGGAATTCGCCTGTTTCAAGAATGATAGAGTCCTGTTTCATAGTGTGATGACTATAGAATCAGAACCTTCAAGCACTTCGTGAGCACATAGCTGATAGAGAAATTTGATGCAACTTCGCGCCGCCGCGAGGAACGGAGTAAGACGTACTCATAGTACGTTGTCGAGTACCGGAGCGGCAACTCGAAGATGCGCAAATTTATCATCAGAATCAGAACCTCAAGTCCCATCGTTAGTAGGAAAATTGGATGCAGTGTCGTGGCGAAGCGAAGCGCGCAGAAAGTCGTACTCATAGTACGACGTTTGAGCACTGGAGCTTCAACGCGACAATGCGCCAATTTTACACCAACGATGAAGTGCTTGATGTGGTAGTAGAGCTATGACCTATTAGTACTCCTCGGCTACACGCATTACTGCGCGTACACCTAGAGCCTATCAACGTCCTCGTCTCGAACGGGTCTGCGATACCTAATCTTGAAGACGGCTTCGCGCTTATATGCTTTCAGCGCTTATCCTAACCCGACGTAGCTACCCAGCAATGCTCTTGGCAGAACAACTGGTACACCAGTGGTCAGTACACCTCGGTCCTCTCGTACTAGAGGTGTGCCTTCTCAAGTATCAACGCCCACAGCGGATAGGAGACCGAACTGTCTCACGACGTTCTGAACCCAGCTCGCGTGCCTCTTTAATAGGCGAACAGCCTAACCCTTGGGAGATGCTCCTCCCCCAGGATGAGACGCACATCATTCCTCTATTACTAGAGGTGCAGACTATATCTTCATCTTGCCGAGGTCCTTAGCGCCGAGCGCGTAGACTCTCGTTTTTTTTGGCAAGAGACGGCGTATGATAAGAATTTTGATCCTGAATATCAGGAACTTCTTATCTCTCCCTTTCGGGATCAGTCGTTACGGGGCCTAGCGAATCTTATACATACCTATTATAAATTCACCTAGACTTCCCACGGTATTGCCCAACTCATCTGGGTACAGAATTGGGTTTCACCGTTATAAGCCGTTGTTTTTGTCTGGTATCGATGATACCAGGTCGACCCTAATTGAGCCGACATCGAGGTGCCAAACCCCGCCGTCGATGTGAACTCTTGGGCGGGATCAGCCTGTTATCCCCGGAGTAGCTTTTATCCGTTGAGCTTCCGCCGTCCTACATCGTACGGTCGGATCACTAGCTTCCACTTTCGTGACTGCGCGACATGTCGGTCTTGCAGTAAAGCTGGCTTTTGCGCTTGCACTTTCAGCCCGATGTCCATCCGGGCTAAGCCAACCTTTGTAAACGCCTCCGTTACTTTTTGGGAGGCGACCGCCCCAGTCAAACTACCCACCAGCTACTGTCTCCGACACCGGATAACGGCGTCAGATTAGGATTCACAAAATACAAGGGTGGTATCTCATTGGCGCCCGAAGGCTCCCACCTATACTGAACAGGTAAGTCATAAACCCAATAGCAAGCTGTAGTAAAGCTTCACGGGGTCTTTTCGTCCGGCTGCGGGTAAATGAGCATCTTCACTCATATTGCAATTTCGCCGAGTACATCCTTGAGACAGTCCCCAAATCGTTATGCCATTCGTGCGGGTCGGAACTCCATTGCGTTGCATGACGTTACCATCATGTTCAGACTATACCTTCATCTTCTCACCATCCGTAGGAGATTATTCATTGTATATCTTCGTGCACCGAGATTGTTCATCAAATAGGAGGACTTGATGATCTGCTCAATGCCATTATGCGTGAGGTGTGCTTTGTGCACCATAAGATGACAAACGTGTCGCAGTGACTCGAAGTCTTTCTGCTTTGACGTAAGAAGTGGGTACGCTTCAAAATGAGGAATGACACGGTTGGTCAAATCCGACAATGAGCGCACTTCAAACTTATATGTTTGGTCTCTTGTGTTGAATCGCACACTCCCACAATGAAAGAAGCGTTGGAGTTGACAAACAACTTCTTTGTTTCGTTCGTGTTGACTGACAGTAAAGCTTGGTCTCACTTCAACCCCCATTGCCATGTTTTGACGTTTGGAGAATGAAACAAGAAAGCTGCCTTCGCCATCAACAAATCCACTGATATACCATGGATCAATTTCCATAGATTGGCTTTTATAAGAAGAGCCGGCGTGTTACCTCTGATGTTTCACAGAAGTCTTCCCTTTCGGGTCAGTCGTTACGGGGTCAATCCTTCGATTCTAATGCTTTCGCACCTTCTCTCTGGACGACTTCCCACGGTATTACCCACATGGGGCTTCACCGTTATGAGCCGGTTTTCTGTGTCATGTTACCACGACATTCGGGCAAGTGGTTCCAAGCATCGCTTGGTCCGACCAGCCTACCCGACAAGGAATTTCGCTCTAGGCTTCCTTATGCCTTGGACTATATCTTCACCCCGTCACACGACGGGGGCACGGCGTTTAGTCTCTGGGGGGTCCATTGTAAATATAAGGACTTCCCTGCTGATTGCCCTAGCAAAAGGGTTTCCAGCATATAGCCATGTTTTGACCGATTCTGCGTCACCGCAGAACGAGGCAGCTTTTGCATATTATCGAAGCTATAACAGTCCCAGTCCTCGGCCACTCCTTCCCAATGAAGAAGCGTCCGACCTTAGGACCGTTATAGTTACGGCCGGCGTTCATCCGCGCTTCAGTCGCAAGCTTCGCACCCGAAGGCGCTAACCCACTTCCTTAACGTTCGGACACTGGCCAGGCATCAGCCCCTATACATCACCTTGCGGTTTAGCAGGGACCTGTGTTTTTGGTAAACAGTCGCTTGGGGTCTTTCGCTGCGGCTCCCCATCTCCCGATGGAAAGCAGGCCTTATCCCGAAGTTACGGCCGCTGTTTTGCCTAGTTCCTTAAGGATGTTTCTCTCGTACACCTTAGTATTCTCAACTCAACCACCTGTGTCGGTTTACGGTACGGGTACCATTGGTTTATCCCTAGAGGCTTTTCTTGGATCCTTCTCCCATCCCCTTGCCCCGTCAAATGACAGGGCTCGCGATGCGCCACGCTCTTGTGCGGAGCGGATTTGCCTACTCCACGAGAACGACGCCCCAACGTCATAGCCATAGGACGCGGGATGCTCGAAGAACCGTCCCCCCATCGGAAACCAATAGTAGTGCAGGAATATTAACCTGCTGTGCATCGACTACGCCTTTCGGCCTCGCCTTAGCTCCCGACTAACCCTGGGTCGATTTGCGTTGCCCAGGAAACCTTGGTTTTTCGGTGGACAGGGTTCTCACCTGTCTTTTTGCTACTCATACCTACATTCTCTCTTCCATGCGCTCCACGATGGGTCACCCCTTTCGCTTCAGTGCACATGGAATGCTCTCCTACCGCTTACGTCGTTAAACGTAAACCCTCAATTTCGGTACACGACTTGAGCCCCGGTACATTATCGGCGCAACGCAACTTGACCAGTGAGCTGTTACGCTTTCTTTAAAGGATGGCTGCTTCTAAGCCAACCTCCTGGTTGTATACGTCACATCACCACCTTTCACACTTAGTCGTGATTTAGGGACCTTAGTTTGAGATCTGGGCTGTTCCCCTTTTGACTGATGGAGCTTCGCCCCCATAGTCTAACTAGTTGGAACATCTGTGAGTATTCGGAGTTTGGTTAGGCCGAGTACCCTTTCGGGCCTCAAACCCATTCAGTGCTCTACCCCCCACAGACTATAGGGACTGTTCCCGAATAGCTGTTTGAGCTCATTTGTTCAAGATTGGAACTGATCCGCCGCTCAAAAGACACAGGCGTAGCAGAGCTACGTCGAGGCTTTTTGAGCAAGGAGCAGACCGATCTTGGACATAATGAGGCAAACAGGCTGTTTGGGAACAGTCCCATTACAACCGCCAGTCCTAAAACTGTTTCGGAGAGAACCAGCTATTACCGAGTTCGATTGGAATTTCTCCGCTAACCACAAGTCATCCAAACGTGTTGCACGGCGTATTGGTTCGGGCCTCCACGAGTTGTTACGCTCGCTTCACCCTGCTCATGGTTAGATCACCCGGTTTCGGGTCGTGTGGATACGATTTTTATTTCGGGCTATTCACCCTCGCTTTCACTGTGGCTTCACTCTGTCGAGCTTAACCAACCATACCCAGCACACTCGTAGGTTCATTCTTCAATAGGAACGCGGTCACGGAATACCCAAAGGCATCCGCTTCCACTCCCTGTAAGCATACGGTTTCAGATACTATTTCAGTCCCCTCCCGGGGTACTTTTCAGCTTTCCCTCACGGTACTTGTTCACTATCGATCAGTATGTGTATTTAGCCTTGCCGCGTAGTCGCGGCAGATTCCTACAAGGTTTCACGTGCCTCGTAGTACTTAGGAATACACTCATCGCTGTGGCAATATTTCGCGTACAGGACTATCACCTTCTTTGGTTCTTCTTTCCAGAAGATTCAACTATATTGACACGAGTCGATTGGCGCTAAAGGGGCGCGCCAAGAATGTATCCTCCAACGCTCACACCACAACGGCCCCTGCCTTTCAGTACAGCAAACGAAGATCCGAAGACCAACGGATGCCGCACCTTCATGATGTGAGTTTAGGCTGTTCCCCGTTCGCTCGCCGCTACTTAGGGAATGGTATTCACTGTTTCGCATCTCATCACCCCGAGGGGCAATAAGATGCGAAGTGAATGGTTATTTTCTTTTCCACCAGGTACTGAGATGTTTCACTTCCCTGGGTTCCCAACGACACGCTATGTGTTCACGTGCCGCCAACATGGCATGCTCCATGCTAGGTTGCCCCATTCGGAAATCCCCGGATCAAAGGTTGTTTACCACCTCCCCGAGGCTTATCGCAGGTTACGACGTCCTTCATCGGCACATACTGTCAAGCCATTCACCGTATGCTCTTAAGATGCTCTACTACCACATCAAGTACTCCAATAAAGGATCAGCACACCGCCGGACAGGGGGCGTGCATTACTCAATGTGGTTCTGATTCTTGATTAAATTTTAATGGTCATGTTCTTGCGACTGTCGTTCAGTCATACACGGAGAGCATCATCGCCAGAGAATCGGTCCCATGAAAGATCGGCTCAATTCTCTAACAACAAACAACGACCACAACAGACATGAAGATGATCGTCGGAGGACCTTAGAACGCGCAGTCACTCAAAGGTCGCGACACAAGGGAGCACTTGTGCGCAGAACCGCGTATACGGTTCGCTAAAGAAGTGAATGGATTGTATAGGATGTCATTTTGCCTGTCAAGGCTCCTATAATCACAGGAAATGCACACCTTAGGCACTATCCATTCAAACTCCCGATAAACGTCTCCAAAACTTTTCCAACGGCCACACCGGTCTCTGCGGCGGTTTTGGCCAAATGCGCGTCCGGGGCATAGAGCTTGAGCGCGTTCTCTGCGGCGTTGGTAATACCAATCGCCACGACGATCACACCCTTTTCGCGCAAATCCTTGATTGCCTTCTTTGCGCCAGCTTTGTTGGAACTATCTCCGTCTGTCAGAACGATCACCACTTTGCGTAATTCTCCCTTACGCACCCGCTCCCAGTCTTCCTCGGAAACCGAATCAGCAAGACCATTTAACGCAAGATCATCTCGAGTTGATTTGCCGGGAGTATTATTCAACTCTTTAAAAACAGCGACGCGTTGTTTGTCGGTAAGCTCTTCTGAAAGCGCCTTGATACAACCGACCTCGGGCGGCCCACCAAATCCCCAGACTTCACTTCGAACGTGTAAATCATTCATGAGATCTGCGCGCTTTTCGTCCAAATTGTCACAAAACTCGCGAAGAGCTTCGAGAACCAGCATGACGGCTTTTTGTTGCTCCGCATTCTTCACAGAAACACCGTCATATTTATTCATAGATAAAGAACGATCACAAACAACAGTCACGTCAAACGCTCCAAAAAGCTCCTTTGGGCGTTCTCTCGTTTCATACGTCATCCACACGCGAGGTTCGGTTCGGCCAGCTCGCACGTCAGCGACGGCTTCCGCCGGCCTCACGAGGTATTCACCCTCCTCAACCGGTTGCTTCGGACGCGACACGGGCTCCAAACGCTCCGTGAGAATCTTGCGGAACACGGCGCGAATCTCCTCCACGACAGTTGTGTCCGCTTCCGGCGCGCGTAACTCTTCGACCGTTTCCCAAAATCGTTGATAGGCCTGCAAATCTTCAACACTCACGCCGGCCTCCTTGGCATACGCTTCCGCGACTAGGTCTTCGGCTGATTTGGGTTTCCCCTTGGCTTTAGTGACCTTGTTTACAGCATCTTCAATCTGTTGGTCCGCGAGCGCGGCATCCGGAGATTTTTCAAAATACTCATTATACAACTCCTTGAATAAATCATCCGGCGTGCCCGACTCCCCCGGCTTTGACTCACCGGGTTGTGGAGTACCCTGTCCTGGTTCCGGCTTTCCTTCTCCTTTGTCCGGTTTGCCTTCACCGGGTTTTTCTGGTTTCCCCGGCTGTGACTGTCCGGGAGACTGATCCTTTTCACCGTCTTCACCTCCACCCCCCTCTGCCTTTTTCTTTTCTTCCTGTTCCTTTTTTTCTTTCACGTCCTGTTCAAAAAACCTCTCATACACGGGCTCAAAAAAACTCTCCTGCAGAGCCAGTCGCTTTGCCTGCGGTAAGTCCGGGTTCGACATGACTTCAATGACATTCTGCCCAGACGCGTTCTTCATCTTCCGTAGTCGCTCAATCTCCGACCGCACTTCATCGGACACCTTAACAGGTTCTTTCGGCATCATCTGTTCCCGAAACAGGGCATAGATAAACTGCAGATGTTTTGGTAATTCGGTAAAGTCGGTTTTGGGCCAAAGATGCGAGCGATACAAATCAAATTGAGTTTCCTGCTGGTTCGGCGCGCGCGATAAAATCGCTCGATCCACGCTTATATCTTCCAACACATTATCGAACACATGCAGATGCGGTTTGGCTTTTACTCGATCACGGTGTTTACGCCACTTCTCCAAACCGCCACGTTCGCGCAAAAGCGTAATCAGACGGCGGAAATGTTCAAACTCATGCAGAAAGGAATTGAAAGCATGCGCCTCGGTCAGGCCTTTCTTTTCGTAATAGCTTGGATCTCCATAGAGAACTCCTTCTTCTAAATCAATGGCAAACGTTCCAAGCGCGCGACTCGGTTTTGCCTTGATGCTGGCATCCTCCGCATACAGCGTAAAAAAATCTTGATTGCGCACAAAAAAATCCGCCAACTTAGCTTCCGCCGTCAGTACATCTTCCTCCCCTGTCGACAATCCAGTTACTTGAACCGGGGTGGGTGAGCCTTCAAGTTTTCGTGACATAGACCTTTGCGTGAGCCAAGTAAGATGTAACTCAAGATTCAAGGGCTAACACGACCGAGGAGCGAGCACCCAGACCCGGATCCCGATCCCCGGGAGAACTCGAGCCCACCCCAACCTGGCGGTTGTTCGGGTTCCAGTCCGCACCCAGCACGCGGGAGGCGGCATCTCGTGAAGCAAGCAACCAAGTCCACTCGTTTTTACTAAAATCCACAAGATG
>Ga0155246_118_pt1 | contig 33652 bp, 30 predicted proteins | sample RifCSPhighO2_02_FD_106214 | JGI IMG/M metagenome (GOLD analysis project Ga0155246, IMG submission 106214) | Candidatus Uhrbacteria bacterium RIFCSPHIGHO2_02_FULL_53_13 | reverse complement strand
ATTCTTGAAACAGAGCGAATTCCTAGCTCTTCGGAAGAAAAAATCCTCAATGTAGCTACGGCTACATCTGCGGTTTTTTCTCCCTGCAGAGCATCGGACTTCGCTCTGTTTCAAAAATGCTAATTCCTGTTTCATAGTGTGATGACTATAACTTCCATTTGTTTACTTCCGACCGTTGGCTCCTTGTGAGGTTCCGCTAGTCCACTACTCACTAACCCCCATTTCTTATACCCCAATCACTACCGGCAAAATCATCGGGCGGCGGTTCGTCTTTTGCAAAACAAACTGCCCGACCTCGTTGCGGATTTGACGTCGCACGTAGTCGTCGTCCGCGGTGCTCTTTGGATCTGAACTTGAGGCAGACTTTTGCACAACTTTTTTGATGCCCATAATCAAGTCGCGGTTTTCTTTCATGTGCACAAACCCACGCGAGATAATGTCCGGCTGGCCCACGAGCTTGCCGGTTTTCTGTTCGACTTGCGCGATGATGACAATCATGCCGTCGGACGCCAGCTCGTTGCGATCGCGTAGCACAACATCCGACACATCGCCAACGCCCAGCCCATCTACAAACACATAGTTTGTTGGCACCTTTTCCTTTCGCATCACACCGCGCCCGTTCTTGAATTCCATCAGCTGTCCGTTGTCTGTCACGAACACGTGCTCTGCGTCCCAGCCGAGTGAGTAGGCGATGTCGGCGTTGTCTTTGAGCATGAAGTGATTTCCTTCGATGGGAATGTAGTACTTCGGTTTCATCAAAGAAAGCATCAGCTTCAAATCCTCTTGTCGGCCGTGTCCGCCCGCGTGCACGTCCATCATGTGATAGTTGATGACCTTGGCGCCACGGCGGTAGAGCGTGTCGTACACTTTCTGCACAGTGGATTCGTTTCCAGGAATGATGGACGAGGAGAACACCACCGTATCTCCTTGGCGGATACGCACAAAGCGATGCTCGTTGTTGGCGATGCGCATGAGCGCGGCGTTGGACTCACCCTGCGCGCCGGTGCAGAGAATCACAATTTTATCGTCCGGATATTTGTCCATGCGGTCCGATGGGATGAGCGTGCTCGCTTTGCATTTGATGAATCCGACTTCTTTGGCAATCTCCGTATTCGTTTTCATTGAGTATCCTTCGATCGCGACAAACTTTCCGTGCTTCTCGGCCATCTCAATGATCTGCTTGACGCGCGACAAGAGCGAGGCGAACGTTCCGATGATAAGGCGTCCCGTAGCTTTTTCAATGAGGCGCTCGATTTCTTCACCCACCACTTTTTCAGAGATGGTGTGTCCAGGAATGGACGCGTTCGTCGAGTCGCCCATGAGCACGTCAACACCCTTGGAGCCGATGAGCGCGATGCGCTGAAAGTCGGCGCGGTCTTCGCCGACGGGATGAAAGTCAAACTTCCAATCGCCGGTATGCACGAGGCGCGTTGAAGGCGTTTCTACCAAAATGCCCACGGCATCAGGGATGTTGTGATTGATGTGGAAGAACGACACCTCAAATTTGCCGAGCTTGATTTTGTCGTCAACCTTGAGATCGTGGACATTCAGTTTCGGGTATCCCTTGTAGTCGGTTTGGCGTTTGCGAATGATTGCGTTGGTGATGGGCAAACCGTAAATGGGCGGATTGCCGATTTTAGGCAAGACGTGTGGGATGGCGCCGATGTGGTCGTAGTGGCCGTGCGTGATAATGAGGCCGCGAATGCGCTTTTCTTTTCCGCGCAGATACGCGGTGTTGGGGATAATGTAGTCAATCCCCGGCATATCCTCCTCGGGAAACTGCAACCCCATGTCAATGAGAATGATGTCGTTGCCGTACTCGAGCAAAGTGCAGTTGCGGCCGACTTCTTCACAGCCGCCAAGCACAATGACACGCAGGACCTCACTGTCCGGCGCCTTGATGTCCTTTGGATGAACGACGAACGTTTCGTCGGTCGTCGTAGCGCGTCGCGGCGTGCGGCCGCCCTCGGGGCGGCGTCCTCCGCGCGCGTGTGGCGGACGTTTGTGTCCGCCGCGTCGGTCACCGCCGCCTTGCGGGCGTCGTGGCCGTTTGCTCGACGATGCCGCCGAGCTCTTAGGTTTTTCAACCATAATAAATACTTCGTTATGAATAAATGTTCATTGGGACGAGTCCCAACAGATGTCGTATGACATCAACGAGAGTTGGCAACGTCCCTCAAGACGCTTGGAACTTCCGTTGATAGGCACGGCTCAAAGATTCAGTTTCAAAAATGACAAATTCCATTTTGGTGGGCAAGGAGGGATTTGAACCCTCACATCCTTGCGGATACTACGCCCTGAACGTAGCGCGTCTACCGTTCCGCCACTTGCCCTCATGTATTCTCGGCGCCAGCTTACCAATAAAACTGTCTGCGCGTTTTGATGTACCACTCGTGCACTTGGCCGAATCGGTCGGCCGGAATGACGATGGAGTCAATGTTGATACCACGAATGCGCGAGGATGTCACGTAGCTGTAAGTTGGTTGATACAAGAAAATGGCCGGGAGCGATGCATTCACTGTCGTGGCTACTTCACGATACAAACCCTGTCGTTCATTCACGTCGCTGAGCGTGCGCGCCTTTTCAATCGCTTTATCCACATCGCGATTGGCGTACTGTGAGAGGTTGAGTCCCGGATGTGTCGCTTGCGAGCTGTGCCAAAACGGATACGGATCCGGATCAATGCCGTAGAGCGTTCCTGACAACAGAATATCATACGAACGATCTTTGAGCACTTCCTCGCGCAGGCGAGCGGGGTCCACGGCTTTGACGGTCACGTCTACGCCAACGGCGCGCCACATATCCGCGATGCTGTTTGCGGCGAGCACCGTCTCTTCTTGATCCACGGTCGTGAGCGTAATCGGGAGATGCGTTTCGTCGTCGAACCCGACCTCTTCAAGCAAGGTGCGCGCCTTGTCGGGGCTGTATCCAAGCGGATTTTCAAGAGGTGATTCAACGCTATCTGGAAGGAGCAGGGAATGCGCTACCGTACCGTGGCCCTTGAGGACCGTCTCTACAATAACGTCTTTGTCTAAAGCCGCGCTCAGCGCTTGCCGCACGCGCGCGTCTTCAACGTACTCGTGTTTTACGTTGAAAAACAGGGCAGTGACTTGTGGGAGATGCGGATTGATGAGCTGGTACGGAGCGCTGGAAAACTCATCCACGCGGCTCTTTGGCACAAACGCGGCGCCTTCAACATTGTGGTTTTTGAGCGCGAGCAGGAGCTCGGGCAAGGACTCATACATCTTAAACTCGATGGTGTCAATGTTCGGTTCGCCGCCGTAGAAATCCTCGAATCGTTCCAGCGTGTACGACTGAATGGCTCCGCGCTTGTCTTTAGTAAACTCCAAAACGGCATACGGCCCGCTTCCCATGGGCGTCAAATTCCGTTCCGCGAGTCTTGCTGTTGTCGGATCCAAGTCGCCCCAGTATTCCGCAGGGAGAATTCCCACGGTCAGTGCGGCCAAAAATGGAGCAAACGGCTCGCTCAAGGTGAAAGCGACCGACCGATCGTCAATCTGCTCAATGGTTACGCCGCGAAACGCTGAATGCAAAGAGCTTTTGTACTCCGGATTTTGAATGGCATTGAACGTAAAAATGACATCGCGAATTGTCACCGGTGTTCCGTCATGCCAGAGAGCATCGTCGCGCAAGGTAAACGCATAGACGCGCTCATCATCGCTGATGGTGTACGACTCGGCCAAATCCGTCACAAGACCTTCCGTGGGATGCCACTGCATGAGGCCCGTGTAAACGAGACGCACAAGATCTTGGTCAATGTCGTTGCCTTGCGCGTAGAGGGGGTTGACGAACTGCGGCGTTCCGATAACGCCCTCCGTGTACGTGCCTCCGCGCGATGAACCGAGCGCCACGTGCGAAACGTACCAACTGATGAGGAGCGCAAAGACACTTACGACAAGAAGGCATAGCGCGCACCAAAATAAGGTACGCTCTTTTTTATTGAGCACGAGCGGAAGAAAACGCCATTTCGTGAGAGCCGGAAATGTGCGTCCGGCGTGGAGCGTCTGGAAAAATCGCTTCTCGCGTTTTTCGCGCGAAGAAGCAACGGGCTTTGAGGATGCGGATCGTGTTCGTTTGAACCACCGCGAAAAGGGATTGTTTTTAGGGGAGGGCACAAGAGAGCCGTCGCGCTAAGCGAAGACAATCACACGTACGAGAGAAACGGTAAAAAAGATGATGGCGATCACGATGGTGGCGTTGTACAGCACTTTTTCAGCACCGCGCTTGGTGGTGAACACCGCGCTATCGCCCCCAAAACCGGCACCAAGTCCCGCGCCGCGTTGCTGGAGCAGAACGCCGAGCATGAGCAGGATGGCCAAAACAATTTGAGCGATGTTGAAGAGGAGTTCCATAGGTGGGTGCCATCGTAGCGCGCGGGGCTGTTGTTGTCAATCGTATCTATGTTCGTGCAAGGATTATTGAGCGGTTTGCGCATTGGCAACGCCGCGGAACTGCCGCAACATATCGGTTAAGAACGCGCGCGGAAACGCGCCCTCAACGCGCGCTCCATTAAAGAAAAACGTTGGAGTGCCGCGCACGCCTGCCTCCATGCCCGCCTGTTTGTCGGCGGCAACCTCGGCGGCGTATCGGTGCGAGTCAAGGCACGCGTTGAACGAGCGCGTCTCAAGGCCGATCTCTTGCGCGTATTGCTTCAAGCGCTCCGTAGAAAGATCGTATTGATTTTGGTAGAGCTTGTCGTGGTAGTCAAAAAAGCGTCCCTGCTCGTTTGCACATTGTCCTGCTTGTGCGGCCACATCGGCATTGGGGTGCAGATCCGTGAGCGGAAAATCGCGATACACATAGCGTACAATATCCGTGTGCTCGGCCAGCGCTCGCGCGATGTAGCTCGTTTCGCGCGAAAACGGACATCCAAAGTCCGCAAACTCGGTGATCGTCAAAAGGGCGAGCGCCTCGGGCGGTCCGAGCGACGGATCATCGCTGGCACCGGTGCCAATGGCCAAAATTGTTTCGGTTTCGCTCGGAGTATTGAGGACGCTTTTTTCCAGCGTTTGATCGAGCGTGATAGACGCAGAAAATGATTGCGGAGGGATGGCCATTCCGCGGGAAATCTGCACCGCGTACACAATCACGCGCCACAAAAACAAGAGCGCCAGCACCACGACAATGCCAACCACAATCCACACGCCCGTGTGTTTTTGTTTTGCGTTCAGCACCGTGGACGCTTCCTCGTGTGGAGTCAACTGCATAGTGTTATGACTATAAGTATACCAAACATTTGACAACCAATCGTGTTTGTGATTTGGTCATCCACCTTGGCGCCTTGACACATCTGTTTCTTGTGTTAGAGTCGCCATCAGCATTTTCAATGGTGAACACAGACACAACCTCCCTATGTCTTCCATTTCTGTTCGCGGCGCGCGCGTTCACAATTTGAAAAATATCAACGTTGACATTCCCAAGGGAACGTTGACGGTTATGACGGGACTTTCCGGTTCAGGTAAATCCTCGCTCGCGTTTGACACCATCTACGCGGAGGGGCAACGTCGATACATGGAGAGTCTTTCTTCGTACGCGCGCCAGTTTTTGGAGATGCAGGACAAGCCGGACGTGGATGCGATTGAAGGATTGTCGCCGACGATTGCGATTGATCAAAAAACGGCGTCTACCAATCCGCGCTCAACGGTCGGCACGGTGACCGAGATTTATGACTCACTGCGCGTGCTGTTTGCGCGCGCGGGGCAGGCGCATTGTCCGGAGTGTCATGTGCCGGTGGTGGAGCAAACGCTCGAACAAATGATGACGACCATCACGGCACTGGTTCAGCAGACGGACGTTGTTGTGCTCTCGCCGATGGTGCGACAAGCGAAGGGCGAACACAAACAGGCGCTCGTGGCGGCCGAGGCGGCGGGGTTTACATCGGCGCGCTACGATGGGCTCTTGATGGACTTGGACGAGCTCGTCTCACTGCGCAAAGACAAAAAGAAAGCACACGATCTTGATATGGTCGTTGCTCGTTATACAAAGGGACAGGCGGTTTCAAACGAGGATCTTACGGCACAGATCAAGGAAGCGTTGGATCTTGGAAACGGATGCCTGACCCTCATGCGCGAAGATACCGGAGAGGATATTCTCATGAGTCAGGCGCTCATGTGCCCCGAGTGTCAGCGTTCGTTGCCAAGCTTACAGCCAAATATGTTCAGCTTTAATTCGCCAAACGGCGCGTGTCACGAGTGTACGGGCCTTGGCGTGAAGCTGGTGTTGGAGCCCGAGCTCGTGATTCCAAATCCGCGTCTTACGCTTGCCGAAGGCGCCGTCAAACCATGGAGCCGCATTGCCGGAAACTCGACCGTGTATTTGAAGATGCTCGAAGCGGTCGGTGTCGTGCATCAGTTTGATATTCACACGCCGATTCAAAAATTTTCGGAATCCAAAAAGCGTCTCATCTTGAACGGCACGGGCGGTGAAACATTCACGATTGGCGGAAAGGACATGCTGTTTTCTGGCATTCTGGGGATGCTCGAACAAAAGTACAAGGAGACCGATTCCGAGTACGTGCGCAAGGAACTGGAGACGTATATGCGCAAGACGACGTGTCCGGAGTGCGACGGGAAGCGGCTGCGCTTGGAGAGCTTGGCGGTCACCGTGGCGGGGCACTACCTGTGTGATTTGGTACAAATGCCTCTTGATGAACTGCGTGAGACATTCATCACATTGAGCGAACAATCGTTGCATGCGCAACGGGAGCTTTCCGAGATAGAGACGAAGGTGATTGAGAATGTGAAGCGCGAAGTTATGCACCGGTTGGAGAGTCTTATCAATGTTGGATTAGGCTACTTGACGCTTGATCGCGCGGCGGTGAGCTTGTCGGGAGGAGAGAGTCAACGCGTGCGCTTAGCGACACAACTGGGTACCAACTTGTCGGGCGTCATTTACATTTTGGACGAGCCGTCTATTGGATTGCATCAGCGCGACAACAACAAACTCATCGCGACCATGAAGACTCTGCGCGACATTGGCAACACGGTGATTGTTGTGGAGCACGACGAGGCCATGATGCGCGCGGCCGACTATGTGATTGACGTGGGTCCGGGCGCGGGCGTGTACGGCGGCGAGATTATTGCCGCCGGTTCTGCCGAGGCCCTGATGGCGTGCGAAGAGTCGCTCACGGGAAAATACTTGAAGGGCGAGATGGAAATTCCGACGCCAAAAAAGCGACGGCCGTTGAAGAAGACAAAGAAGATGACGATTTCGCGCGCGACCGCGTACAATCTCAAAAATGTGACGGTGGATATTCCGCTCGGGCAGTTTGTGTGCGTGACGGGCGTTTCAGGATCGGGGAAGTCTACATTGATTTTGGACATTCTTGGTAAGGCGCTCGCCAAGCATTTCTATCGCGCGAAGGCGTATCCGTCAGAACATAAGAGCATCACGGGTATCAAAAACGTGGACAAGGTGGTGACGGTGGATCAATCGCCGATCGGTCGAACGCCGCGTTCAAATCCCGCCACATACACAGGGGTGTTTACGGCGATGCGCGATGTGTTTGCCAACGTGCCCGAGGCGCAGATGCGCGGCTATGACGCCGGAAAGTTTAGTTTCAACGTCAAAGGCGGAGGGCGGTGCGAAGTGTGCGGCGGCGACGGGCAACAGCGCATTGAGATGCAGTTTATGCCGGACGTGTATGTGGATTGCCATGAGTGCCATGGCAAGCGCTACAACGCCGAGGCGCTTGAGATTCACTACAAACAAAAAAATATTGCTGACGTTTTGGATATGACGGTTGAGGAGGCGCGCCGATTCTTTGAAGACACTCCTGCGATTCACGATAAGCTCAACGTTCTGCACGAAGTGGGACTTGGGTACATCAAGCTCGGGCAATCGGCAACGACGCTTTCGGGCGGAGAGGCCCAGCGCGTCAAGCTTGCGACCGAGCTCTCACGCCGCTCGACGGGAAAGACGCTGTACATTTTGGATGAGCCGACGAGCGGATTGCACTTTGACGACGTCAAACGATTGCTGGAAGTGTTGGATCGCCTCGTTGATAAAGGCAACACGGTGCTCATGGTCGAGCACAATTTGGATGTGATTCGCCACGCCGACCATGTGATTGACATGGGACCGGAGGGAGGCGCGCGCGGCGGATACGTGGTGGCGCAAGGGACGCCGGAGACAGTGGCAAAATGTGCCGAGAGCTTGACGGGCCTATACTTAAAAGAAGCGCTGAAGCGTTTCCCTTCACGCGTGGCGACGAAAGCACCGGCGGTCAAAAAGACCGCAAAAACAAAGGAGGCCGTGTCGGTGTAAGTGGGGTGAATTTTTGCGTTGACAAAACATATCGAATTCTGCTAAGACGGTCGCATATCTATCATGATGATTATGATCACCATACGACAACAAAGTTTTGCTCTCGTGCTGGCGCTTACGACCATGATGGCCGCGGCGCCAACGGTGTTTGGAGCGAGCGTGAATGCGTTTACGGATTTGCGCGTCGCCAGTTCGCAGAGCGTGCCGACGCACGCGACGTCTGTTCTGCGGCAAGCGGGCACGGTACAGCGCGTCGGAAACGCGACCATTGTCTACGAAGCGCCAATCGATATGGCGACCACAGCCGTGTACGTGTATCGCGATGGCAAAGAGGCACGCGTGGATGGCGTGCCGGTGTCGGCGCTCCGTGCGGCAACCATCTTGAGAAATCAAAATCGCATCGTGTGGGCCGAAGCGTCGGGGAGTCCCGCGCGGTTTGATATCTACGAACTCGACTTGGCGCAAGGCGTACGCGTGCGGCGTTTTGATGACATCTTTCTTGGTAACGCGTCGCAAGTCATTGTGCGCGTGGATGGCGCGACGTTTTACTTTGAGGTACAGCATACGCAAACATTGCGGAACGGTTTTCCGCAGGTGGAGATTCTGCGCGCCACGTCTTCCAATGGGGCTACGGTGACGGTGAACAACATGTGGCGCAACCAGTTTGAGGTGATCGAGGACATCCAACGAGGACGCGTGTTGACCCGCGTCGTGTTTGAAAACGGCGATCAGGAATTGTGGTTGCATGAGAACAACGTTCCTTCGCGCGCGATTCCGGACAGTTACACCATCAACGGGTATCTGCTTGGAGCGCGCATCGTGGGGAACACGGTCGAGTTCTTTCGTTATCAGAAGCTCATGCTCTACGAGATCGCTTCGGGTCGCACGACGATGCTCGACGATCGTCTGTTGTGGGAGAAGAACATTCTGGATCAGGAAAGCCGCTTGATGGCGCATAACGGAACCCTGTTTTACATCTCGTACAACGAGAAAGACGGGCGGCATTACATCATGCGACGCCGGTCGGGCGTGACCTCGAACATCGGCACGTGGGATGGGACGGCGTTTGTGCAAAACGGCACGCTCGTGTCGTTTACGCACGCGGATCAATTTGTGGACGGATATGACACGTACGACATGGAGACGGGCCTTCGCGTCCTGCAAGACGGGGGGATTCAGTGGACGGATGCGTATGGATCGGCGCGCGTGGTTGTGGACCGGCAGGGACGCGTGGTGTGGTCGCAGGGATTGGCACGGCGCGTGATTGGCTACGCGCCCTTGGGACGCGCGTATGTGGTGGACGCAACGCATGTGATGATTCCGATGCTTGGGCGAAACGGCCATCAGTATGTCACGGTGCGTCCGCAGGCGTGGCTGCGGTCGGAGGGAGACGTCTTTGCCAAACGTGCAGGCTCGCCTTCGGTCTACCTCTTCAGAAATGGGAAGCGTTACACGGTTGCGAACGAGGATGTCTACTATTCCTGGGAACCAAACTTTGCGCGTATCATTGATTTGTCGCTGATGAATGTGAATGCGTATGTGGACGGCGGATTTGCGCCGTATGCGCCAGGGACGATGATCAAGTCGCCGGAAGCTAGCACCGTGCATATGGTGGTTGACGACACGCACAAATCCCCGATCGTCAACGAAGCGGCGGCATTCAGATATTACGGTCCGTTCTGGTGGCACGATGTTCACGTTGTGAGCAAAGCACAGCTTGACCGATATCAAGTTGTGACGAACATGGCCGAGTAACCGGTGTGATCGTGATAAACAAAAGAGCGGGTGCGAGCCCGTCTTTTGTTTTTTAGGTTTTCAGCGGGACTTCCTTAAGTCGGCGCTTCTTTTTGTCGCGCTTCAAATACCAGAGTTTAGCGCGTCGCACACGATATTGTTTGATGATGTCTATTTCGCGCACGTGCGGCGAGGCGAGCGGATAAATCTTTTCAACGCCGACGCCGTCTGACACTTTGCGCACCGTGATCGTGCGGCCGATGCCGCTGCCGTTGAGTCCCAGAACGGTGCCTTCAAACATCTGCACACGCTCACGCTCTTCACCTTTAGCGTTCGTATCTTTGATGACTTCGTGCACGCGCACAACCATTCCCGGCTTCAGGTCTCGGTGCGGGAACGCGACGGGCGTTGCGCCGTCGTCGGTGGCTTCATCTTGATGTTCCTCCGGAGCGTCTTTACTCACTGGAGCTGCCTCTGTTTTCTGTACACTTGTTCCGATTTCTTTGTTTTCCTCCGGTTGTTCAGTTGTCTTGTCTTCGTCGCTCATAAGCTTATGACTGTGAGATAGGTGGCCAGATACTATCGGGGGACCGGTTTTTTGTCAATGACGGCTCTTTGAGCCCACGTTTTTAATGCCTCAATAATCTGCTCTGCGATCTTCTCGGGAGGCGTGGAGCTTGTATCAACGACAAGATCGAAATTCGCCTTGTCGTCCCATTGAATGCCGTAGTATTTTCCATACCGTACGTTGTCCGAGGCAGATCGCGCCGCGGCTTGCTCGCGTACAGCTTTCTTGGATCCATACGCACTCTCACTCGGTCGTTTTCCTGCTCTGGCATGCTCAAACATACGCCGCGCTCCCTCATCGGGATCAACATCCAAGAACACTTTGAATGAGTGCGGGATAAAGTACCAGGAGATACGCCCATCGATGACGAAGTCATCTTCCGTTTGGCCAAGAGTGCGTTGTCGTTCATCAACCGGAGCATCTGTCTCATCGGATGTTTCTCCCAGCGCATTCCACTCGTCAATGGTCATGCCGTGCTCTTGTGCGTATTGTCGGCGCAGGTCGCCCATGGAGTGGCGCTGAAGACCGAGTCGCGCTGCGACAAGTGTGGCAACCGTTGACTTTCCTGAACCCGGGTATCCGGAAAGCGTAATGATCATAGAAGTCGCTTCGTTAGACTTTATGCAACATATCCGTGAGCTGCGTGAGTTCTGTTGGCAACGGCGCGGTAAACGTGCGCGGCTCGGATTCGCTGGGGAGGAGAATCGCGAGCGACTCCGCGTGTAGCCAGAGCCGATCAAACGCAATGCGCTTTTGGTTTTTGATGGCGTAGAGTGAGTCGCCCACCACCGGATGGCCTGTTGAGTGCAGGTGCACGCGAATCTGATGCGTGCGGCCAGTCTCGATTTCAATATCAAGCTCGGTGGCGTTCGCGTATCGTTGGCGCACGGTGTAATGCGTCACGGCTTCTTTGCCCTCCTGCGATACGGGCCGGGCGACCATACGTCTTTGCTTTTGCGAGCGCGCGATTTTTCGCGTGATGGTTCCAACGTCGTTGTCGAGAGAACCTTCCACGAGGGTGCGATACTGCTTGACGGCTAAACGGTTTTGGAACTGTGATTTGAGATGCTCAAATGCCTCCTGTGTTTTTGCGATCATTAAAACGCCCGACGCCATGCGGTCGAGCCGATGCACAATTCCGGCGCGCGTCGCTGGTTCGTCGCCGACGTTTGCGATGTGTCGGTCGTGTCGAATGGCCGCGTGCATCACCGTGTCTTCGTTCGACTGTTCCGTGGGGTGCACCAAGTCGCCAGCGTGCTTGTTGATAACGAGCACGTCCTTATTCTCAAACAGAGTGTCGAGGACGATGCGGTATTGACGCGGTTTAAATACCCGAGACAAGCGCTTCCAGAATGAGTGGGAAGACTGATGGGCGCTATTCTGATTGTCATTGCGAGGGAGCGAAGCGACCGAAGCAACCTCAACAAGGTCATTGGCCTTCAGAGCACGATGAGGCACGCATTCGTCCGCACCGTTCACTCGAATCTCTCCGTTCTTAATCATCTTTTGTACATGCGTGCGCGAACCACCAAGCTGGCGCGTCAAATACACGTCGAGCCGCACGCCTTCGTCAAAAGTATCAACAGTGAATGATTTGTTCATGCACGTCACTTTATCAGAAAAGAGGGCGAATGCAAGGGATTGGATTGCATGACGCCAACACAGAGCTTAATTTTGAAAAGAGCGATCGTTCCAGATCGGTGTCTGCGTGCACACGGGAAGTTGCGTGCGCGAGAGATTCCAATTTTTCCAGTTTATTCTGTCTCTGAAATAATACACGCCCTTTTCACCGCCTCGAGCATTGCCATTCTCATCGACCGCGAGGCACCGTGTCTCATCCCACTTCTTCGTTTGAAGCTCCAATTTGCTTTGTTCGAAATTATGCTCAAACTTATTTAGACTATACTGCATGAGCGGGTACGCTTCAGCGCTCAAGTGCCTATACAGCGGCCATGTATCAATGGGTTCGTGAGCCTTCTGTGCTTGAGCAATGTTCAAACGTACCGACAGAGAGTCCGGCGCCATCGCCGTGAAGATGAGCATAGCGCATCCTGTCATGACGAGCGCGTGTTTTGTGAACGCTCCCTGATGCTGTTCTTTGAAAATATGAATTGCAAGACCAACGAGGGTGATGCTAACGGTGATAAAAAACCAAAACCCAAACAGGCGCGCAGGAGTGAACCCATACTGCTGTACATAGAGATGCAGGCGCATCCATGCTGAAACGAGAAGAATGAAGGTTTCCACTATGAGAGCGACTTCGAGTCCTTTGAGGCGCATGTTCGCGCTCTCGCCATGGAAGAAGCGAAGCGACAGAATGAGTAAAAGCACAAGCGCGGCGACGACGGCGAGCTCGTTAAATCCTTGTACGGCGTATTGTGAATAAGTGATTCCTTCAATGGATTGCCAAGCCGTCTGGCCGCCAAAGAGGTAGTACGACTGGAACAGGATAAAGGCGAGAAAGAGCACGGTCGTGCCAAGAAGGATGATGGTTGATTCTGTTCTGAAGACTGGCGTATGTGTAGCGAGATGTTTTGCACGGCTTTCTTTCCAAAAGAGTGCGGACAAGATGCCAAGAGCGGCAAGACTTGCAAAGACGATGATGATGGTTTGCGCGACAATATCCTCACTATTTTGAAACCAATCTCTGTTGAAGAACGTTTCTGTATGCAAGGATAGAATTTGGTCGGACGCAATAAAGAGGAACGCGAAGATTGCAACAATCGGGAGTGCGATCAGAACTCCGCGAAGGATGACGGAGGTTTTGTCGCTGACTTTTTGGACGCGGAGTCTTGCCACAATATTCAGGCCTCTCAAGGCATCTCCAAATCGAACGAGGGAGCGGGGAATAAACTGAAATGGGTGGCGGTGTTCGAGCTGTTCTTCAAAAAGTGAGAGAAGCAGGAATACATTCGTGGTCAGAAGGCCAAGCATGGAGAGTCTGAGGCCGATAGAGGAAGTCCAAATCGCGAACGTGGCAGAAAAAGCGATTCCAAACCCGCCAAGGACCCACTCTTGAAGTGCAATATCACCTTTCTTTTTGTGGGTAAAAAGGAACAAAATGGCAAGGATGGCAAGCTCAAAAAGGAACACATTGAGGCCTATTCCAATAGCTTTGTAAAAAAGAACATCAAACCAAATGGCCAGCACGATCGCGGCAAAAACCAGTTTCCAAGGAGTAATTATCATACGATGTGACTATCATTCGCACCACTTCAAATGACAGAGCCATGGCCTGCCATCCGAAGCTCCACGAAGTGGAGCGAAGAATGGTGCGCGTACCTGGATTCGAACCGGGGACCTCCACAATGTCAATGTGGCGCTCTAACCAGCTGAGCTATACGCGCATGTTTGCAAAAATGTATCAACGAGACGGCGGTTCGTCAACGGGCTCTTGTCCGCGGTCGTACCATGTTGACTCTTGGTTACGCGACAGGAGCATGATGATCCATCCAGTGACGAACGTCACGGCAAATCCGACAGCGAGTCCGAGCAGAATTCCGATAAACTCCAAACTGCCGAGCAGGAACGCCACGTCTTCAATGGACGCCGTTTTTGGAAGCGATCCACTCGCTTGTGTGGCCCAATACACGCCAAGTCGCGCGGCGCCGTATCCCGTGAGTGCGGAGACGATGGTGTACAAGCAGCTGAATCGCACACGCTTCATGCGTCCCGGACGCACGAGTCCGATGATCATGAACACGACGCCGCCAAAAATCCAATACACCAAAAACCAGAGCAGTGACAGGATAAAGATGAGCGTGCCGACTTGCGCAAACATAGGTCACTTGAGTATAACAAATGGAAGTTAGATATTTGAAGTGAGATGTTGGAAGCTAACTTTCGACTTCTGCGAAACGCTCAAGCGTAGAGCAGTCCGATCTCCGACCTCTGATCCCTGACTTCCAAAATGGTAGGCCCGCCTGGACTCGAACCAGGGACCACCGAGGTATAAGCTCGGCGCTCTAACCAACTGAGCTACGGGCCCATCGTCATTACATTGAAAGAGCGTGAGAAGTATACAGGTTTGCAATCAAAAATCAACGGTGCTTACGATTGACATTTTTTCATAATCATGTAGAGTCTCATTGGAATCCCATGAAACTGCGCGCTGGAATCATCGCACTTGCGCTCAAACTTGGACCAAAGATGCTTGGATTGTTGGGAAAGATGGCCAAGACGTTGAAGGTAGGGAAAGTCGGGCTCGCAGCGGCATCCGCCGGCTCGTACGCCTACCTGTTCAGCTGGAAGTTCGCGGCGCTCATCATGCTGACGCTGTTCGTGCATGAGAGCGGTCACATCTGGGCTATGAAATGGTATGGGATGAAGGTTAAGGGCATCTACTTCCTGCCGTTCTTCGGCGGTGCGGCGGTCTCGGAGGATCGTTGCCCGTCACGAGAAGCGGAAGTGGTCGTTGCTCTGATGGGTCCGTTTTGGGGACTGGTGCTCTCCATGATCACCGCGTTGGTGGGAATGGCGGGCGACATGCCGATGTTGACGGCTTCTGCCGTGTGGATGGCGCTCGTAAACCTCTTCAATCTCCTGCCCATCATTCCGCTTGACGGCGGGCGTGTGATGGAGGGGCTCTTCTTTTCAATCAGCAATATACTGGGCGTGCTCTTCTTTGTTGCGTCATGCCTGATAGCAGGGATCGCGCTTATTTACTTGAAGCTGTGGATCTTTGCGCTTCTTTTGCCGATTGGATTGCTTGAGTTTTTTGCCAAGTGGTTGACCCGAAAAACGATTATTCCCGAGTTGAGTCTTGTCGGTATCGTGCTCGGACTCCTTGGGTACATCGTGGTCGGTGGCTTGCTATTCTACACGATGATCGTGTGTCAGAGCCCCGATACTGAAGTGGCGCTCAAACTCCTGATGTAATTTCCTCGTGGACCCCGTTTCAAGGCGGGGTCTTCCATTTATCTTGACGCTTTGGGTCGAGCATTATACAGTGGCGCGTTACTTTACATGGCTCTCCCACTCCACAATCAAGTTTGGCAGTTGATGACGCAAAGCCGCAGGCCCGTGATCGTGCTTCCTAACGGCGCTGGTCCCGATGGGTACGCGTCGGCATTTGCGCTCGTGCTCGCGGCATCGCGTCTTGAAAAAACCATTGACATCGTGGCGGAGGAGCCGACACCATCGTTGCTGGCGTTTCTTTCGCCGCCGGTGGTGCGTCCGCGATTTGGCGCACTACGCAAGTTTGTCGTTGACGTCGACACATCCAAGACATCGCTTGGCGAACTCTCGTACGATCTGCATGGCGATACGCTTTCCATTTACCTCACGCCAAAGCAGGGCGCATGGAGCGAAGCGGATGTCACTACACGTACGGGGACTTACAAATACGATCTCATCTTGGTACTTGGCGCATCGGAATTGGATGCGCTCGGCCAACTCTTTCTTGAACATACCGATTTTTTTTATCGCACACCCATCATCAACATCGATCACACACCCGCGAACGAGCAGTTTGGGCAAGTCAATCTTGTGGACGTCACGGCATCAAGTGTCGGCGAAGTGGTGCTGACGCTCATTCTTTCCAACAAAGATGTTGAGCTTGACGAAGAGATGTCGACACTCCTGATGACGGGGATGATTGCTAAAACCAAGAGTTTCAAGACGCCGAATGTGACGCCGACGACGTTGTCGCGCGCGAGCCAGCTTGTGAAGCACGGCGCGCGTCGTGCGGAGATTGTCGACAACCTGTATCGCACGCGCTCGGTGGAGACGCTACGGTTGTGGGGGCGCGCGTTGGCGCGACTCAAAAAAGACACAAGCGTCAAACTGGTGTGGAGCCTCCTCACACAGCAGGATTTTGCCATGGCTGGCGCGAGCGAGGAAGCGTTGCCGGACGTGATTGAGGAGCTCATTCACAACGCGCCCGAGGCACAGGTGGTGGCGCTGTTGTATGAGGATCGCGAAAAGCACGTGTGTGGCCTCATCTCCGCGATCAAGCCGTTTGACAGCCTTGCGCTTGCCGCCGTGCTCAAACCGGTCGGCACGCGTCAGCTTGCGCGCGTCTGCTTTACCGACAAATCACTGCCTCAAGCCGAAGCGCATGTGATCAAGACGCTTGCCGAGCGCATCAAGATACACAGGGAAACATCTTGATTGTCGGCATTTTTTCGGGTACCATGGGTCAACTATGCCAGAACTGCCGAAGGCGTACGTTGCGGAGGAATATGAAGACGCCATAGCCAAAACGGAGCGCTTGAGTGGGTTTTACAACCCCGATCAGCTTCCGGGAAGCCGCGAAAAAACGTTCGCGGTGATTTTACCGCCGCCCAATGCGACGGGGACGTTGCACATTGGTCACGCGGTCATGCTCGCCATTCAAGATGTCGTCGTGCGTTTTCAGCGTATGCGCGGCAAAAAATCGCTGTGGCTTCCCGGGACGGATCACGCGGCGATTGCCACACAGGTTAAAGTAGAAAAACTGTTGGCACAGGAAGAACACAAGACGCGCCACGACCTTGGGCGCGAGGCGTTTTTGAAGCGCGTGGACGCGTTTGTGGAAAAAAGCCGCGCGACCATTCGTCACCAAATCGAAAAAATGGGATGTTCGATTGATTGGTCGCGCGAGGCGTTTACGCTCGACGAGGCGCGCAACTTGGCCGTGCGCACGTGCTTCAAGCGCATGTACGACGACCGGCTGATTTATCGCGGACACCGCGTCATCAACTGGGACCCAAAAGGCCAAACGGTGATTTCCGACGACGAGCTCGTGTACGAGGAGCGACAAGCGACATTGTATACGTTTCACTACGGCAAGGATGTGCCTATCCCTATTGCCACGACGCGCCCGGAAACAAAAGTGGGCGACACGGCGATTGCGGTGCATCCAAAAGGCAGGTGGAAAAAATACATCGGGCGGGAATACGACGTTGAGTTTGCCGGTGCGTCTTTGCATCTGCGCGTTATAGGCGACGAACAGATTGACGAGACATTTGGCACGGGGGCGCTTGGCGTTACGCCCGCGCACTCGATGGTTGATGCCGAGATGGCGCAGCGCCATATGTTGCCGATGGTGCAGGTGATTGATGAGCATGCTCAGATGACGGACGCAGCGGGGGAATTGGTGCGCGGGATGTCGGTGCAAGATGCGCGCGAGCACATTGTTGCGTGGCTCAAGGAAAACGATCTCATGCTCGGCGAACAGGAAATTACGCAAAACGTCTCCACGGCCGAGCGCACGGGCGAAGTGATTGAGCCGCTGCCGAAATTGCAATGGTTCATTGACGTCAACAAAGAGTTTGCCTTTTCACAGTCGAAGCACGCTCCGATCCGTGGACTCAAGAACGGGAAGAAGGTGACGCTCAAGCGCCTCCTGCAACACACGGTGAAATCCGGGCAAGTTGGGATTATTCCGGATCGATTCGAAGCGACGTATTTTCACTGGATCGATCATTTGCGCGATTGGTGCATCTCGCGCCAGTTGTGGTACGGCCATCGCATTCCGGTGTGGTATTGCGTCGCCTGTGGCAAGGGAGCGTCGGAAGAAGCGATGAAGCGCTGCAAAGAACCCATCGTGTCTACCGAGAACGTGACGTCTTGTCCGCACTGCGGAGGGGCCGTGAAGCAGGATCCCGACACGCTCGATACCTGGTTTTCGGCCGGATTGTGGACGTTTTCAACGCTTGGATGGCCGGACGAGTCGGCGCTGGATTTGCAGACGTACCATCCAACCGCATTGCTTGAAACGGGTCGCGACATCCTCTTTTTCTGGGTGGCGCGTATGATTTTGATGTCGACATACTGTTTGGGCGAAGTACCGTTTCGCTATGCCTACCTCCACGGTCTCGTGCGCGACGGGCAGGGACGCAAAATGTCTAAGTCGCTTGATAACATCATCGATCCGTTGGACATGATCAAAGCATACGGCACCGACGCTGTTCGGTTGTCGCTTGTCATTGGTTCGACACCCGGAAACGATTTGAATTTGCCCAAGGAACGCATTGCTGGTTTTCGCAACTTCACGAACAAGCTATGGAACATCACGCGGTTTGTGTTCATGAATGTGCGCGAAGTTGTGCGAGTGGATGTGTCGCCCAAGCCTGTGACGGCGGCGGATCGCTGGATTCTTGGGCGCTTGGCTGCAGTGCACGCGAGCGTGACCGCAAAACTCGAGGAACCCGTGTTTGCGCTTTCGCAGGCGGGCGAGGAGCTGCGCGATTTTACCTGGTCTGATTTTGCCGACTGGTACATTGAAGTGGCGAAAGGGCAGCTCAAAGATGAACACCAAATGTCGTCAACCGAGCAAATCCTGCTGTATGTCTCGCAAACGTTGCTCAAGCTGTGGCATCCATTTATGCCGTTTGTGACGCAGCGTTTGTGGCAGGAGGTGGATGAGGACGGTCTGTTGCTCGTGGAAGCGTGGCCGGACGCTCTCGAAACAAAACCGGATGAAGCATTTTCTCGCGTCAAGGATGTGGTGACGATGATTCGAAATCTGCGCGCAACCTATCGCGTACCGGAGCGTACGGCAGTTCCGGTGACGCTCATCTCGGCGCAATGCGATTTTTGGAAAGACATGGAGCCGATGATTCGCACGCTCGTTCTCGTGGAGTCGCTCTCGGTTTGTGACGTCGCTGAATCCGGAGCGCAGTATGCGGTGGCGAGCCTTGGGGACACGGAGGTGCGTGTACATTTGGCGGGCGCGATCGATGTGAAAGCTGAGATAGCGCGGCTCATGAGCGCATGGCAAGACGTGGAGGACTATGTGAAGCAGCAAGAGAAGAAGCTGAAAAACAAGGCGTTCGTCAAAGCGGCGCCTGTTGAGGTTGTCGATGGCGAACGGCGCAAATTAGATGAAGCGTGTGCCAAGCGCGACGCCTATCGAGCGCAACTGGACGCGTTGACGTAAAGACGAAAAATATGTTTAGCAAAAAATACAACATCAATACAGACGGAGCCAAGATTGACGAGCTGCTCACGCGTGGCGTGGATTCGGTGTATCCGGATGTCGAATGGCTGCGCGGCGAGCTCAAGAGCGGCCGTCGTTTGCGTGTGTATACGGGCTGGGATCCGACGACGACGGACGTGCACATCGGACACACGGCGTGGATGTGGAAGCTGCGCCAGTTTCAAGAGCTTGGGCACGAGGTGATCGTGCTCATGGGCACGTTCACCGCGACGCTCGGCGATCCGTCGGGCAAAGCGGACATGCGCAAGCCGATGACGCTTCAAGACACGCGCCGCAACGCCAAGGGATTTGAAGACAAAACGCGTGTCATTTTTGATGTGCCCGGGAATCCCATCACCATAAAATCAAACCACGAGTGGCTCGCCAAAATGAGTTTTGCGGACGTGACGAGTTTGGCCGCGCACTTTACGGTACAGCAAATGCTCGAGCGCGATATGTTTAAAAAGCGCATGGAAGACGGTCACCCGATCGGCGTGCACGAGTTTATGTATCCGCTCATGCAAGGGTATGACTCGGTCGCGATGGACGTGGACGTTGAGGTTGGCGGAACGGATCAGACGTTCAACATGCTCGCCGGGCGCACGCTGATGAAAAAGGTGAAGAACAAAAATAAAGGTGTGCTGACGCTGCCGATGATCGCAGACGCTTCGGGGCGCAAGATCGGCAAGAGCGAAGGCAACGCCATCAACGTTGACGCGGCGCCGGAGGACTTGTTTGGAAAAGTAATGACGCTTCCCGACGAAGTAACGTGGCAGTGTTTTGAGATGTGCACGCAGGCGTCTCTTGGAGAGATTGCCGCATGGAAGCGTCAGTATGCGGACGACCCGCGTGGCGCGAAAATGAAATTGGCGCACGAACTCGTACGAACGTATTACGATGAGAGCGCAGCGAAAGCGGCACAGGAGCACTTTGAATCTGTCTTTTCGCGAAAAGAGATGCCAATGGACGCAGAGGTCTTTAAGCTCAAACACGGCGTCACATGGACGGACGTACTCATTGAATCAAAAATGTGTTCATCGAAAAACGATGCGCGTCGGCAAATGGCGCAAGGCGCGGTGAAGCTGGACGGACGCGTGATTATGAACGGCGACGAAACGGCGCGTCCTGGAATGTTACAAAAAGGGAAGCGTTACTTCCGAAACCTGAAATAATATGATTCCGCAGTACACATGGACGCGCGTTCAGCAAGAGGTTCTGAAGGCGCTCAAGGCACATATCGGAAAAGGGTACTCGCCGACGATTGATGAGCTCACGACGCCTCCCGACTCTTCGATGGGCGAAATCGCCTATCCCTGTTTTGTGCTTGCCAAGGGGATGGGACGCAATCCCACCGAACTGGCAACCGAACTCTCGGCGAAAATCGGGCCAAAGGGAATGATTGAGATGGTCACTTCAAGCGGTCCGTATGTGAACGTGCGTCTGAAACTGGACGTGTTTGCCGGCGAAGTCTTGAAAGAGATTCAGCTATCGGGGGAGCGCTATGGCCATCAAAACATCGGCAAAGGTCGTCGCGTGATGGTGGAGTACGCCAACCCCAACACGCACAAAGATATTCATGTGGGGCACGTGCGTAACTTTGTCGTCGGCTTTCTCACTATTCAGCTGCTACGCACGGTGGGCTACGAGGTGGTGGCAACATCGTACATTAACGATCTTGGTAACAACGTCGCCAGATGCATTTGGTCCATGAACGCGTTGCACGAAGGCGAGCGTCCGGAACCCGGACATGAGATGGAGTTTTTACAAAAATTGTACGTGGACGCCGGCACGGTGGCGGAGACGGACGAGGAGGCGCGCACGCAGATTTCCGAGATTCAGCGCACGCTCGAAACCGGGCGCGGACCGTGGCAGAAGGCGTGGAAGGAGTCGCGGGCGTGGTCCATTGATGCGCTCCAGGCTGTTTTTAAAGAGTTTCGTCTTCCGATTGATCGGCAGTACTACGAGAGTGATCTCATTGATGACACAAAAAAAATTGTGCGTGAGCTGCAGGAACAGGGCATTGCCAAGCTTGATGACGGGGCGATTATTGTGGATTTATCGGACGAGGATTTGGGCGCGAATCTCCTTGTGAAGTCGGACGGAACACTGTTGTATAACGCCAAGGATTTGGCTTTGGCGGTTCGCAAGTCGAGCGATTACGCGCTCGACCGCAGCTTGATTGTCGTGGATGAGCGGCAGTCGCTTGCCATGCGTCAGCTGTTTGCGACGCTCAAGCGTATGGGCGTTCACATTCCGTACGAGCATCTGTCGTACAACTTTGTGACGTTGCCCGAAGGTGCCATGTCGTCGCGCAAAGGTACGATTGTGCGCTACGATGCGTTGCGCAATCAGTTGCAGCATGTGGCCGCCGATGAAACGCAGGAGCGTCACGCGGACTGGTCGCAAGCGCGCGTGCATGAGGCGGCGAAGGCGATTTCGCACGCGGCGCTGGTGTACGCCATGGCAAAACAGGATCCAAAAAAAGATCTCACGTTTTGCATCGAGGAAGCGGTGGCGTTTGAAGGGGCGACTGGTCCGTATCTGCTGTATACGACATCGCGCATTTCGAGCTTGCTTGCCAAAGCGTCCATGGAGCCGGCCATGCACGATGGGATTTTTGGCGATGCTGAGCGCGGACTTGTTCGACAGCTAGCGCTGTATCCATCCGTGGTGGCGACGGCCGCGATGCGTTTGGCACTATCGGACATCCCAAACTATGCGTTTGGCTTGGCACAAACGTTCTCTAAGTACTACAACGATGTGCGTATCATCGACGACGCCAAGCCAGCTGCGAGCGCCACGCGACTTGCTCTGTGTCGCGCAATCTTGATAACGTTGAGCCATGCATTGCGTATGATGGGGCTTGAACCGATCGAGGAGATGTAGGGAATCATCAGATCGGCACCGAATACATGATACTTGATACATGATACTCAAAACACCTATGTCATTCAAAGGAAAAGGAGGTCAAGGAGAGACAATCATTGCCGAGGGGGTAAAAGTGGAGGGGAATTTTACGAGCGATGGGAATGTGCTGATTGACGGCGCGGTAAGTGGGAGCGTCGCGGCGTCCGGCGATGTGACCATTGGTGAGCGCGCGATGATTGACGCCGATCTATCGGCCAACAACGCAATCATCTCGGGCGAAGTGAAGGGTAACGTGCGTATCGGCGAGCGTTTGGAGTTGACATCGTCCGCACGCGTGAAAGGCGACGTGGAAGCACAAACGATTTTGATGGCGCCAGGCTGTCGCCTGAACGGAAAAGTGACGATGCCCGACGGAGTACTCGCCATAGAAACGCCGAAGCACAATAAGGGATCGATCGTTGCGTAGGGCAATCTCCCCTCATGTATTGCTACATTTACGACGATTTTGTTCAGGAGCGAAAGTTTGAGCGCGAGCTTGCGGCTATTGAAGCGCGCATCACGGATCTTGGATTGCAGGGAAAGATTGTGCGGCTCGCGCTTTTTCGGCATCCGAATGAGATTATTGAACGCGAAGTGGCTTCGGGTGTCAAAACGGTTGTGGTGGTGGGCAACGACGAGACCGTGCACAAAGTTGCCAATGCGATCGTGGATCACCATATGGTGCTTGGGATCATTCCGATGGGAACACCAAACTCGATGGCGCGGATTTTGGGGATTCCAAATGGTGTTGCGGCGTGCGATGTGCTTACGAAACGCAATATCGAAAAGCTGGACGCCGGACGGGTGAACGATCACCGATTTTTTACGAATATCTCGTTTCCGTCATCGCGCGGCGTGGTGCGTTACGAAAAGCAATACGACGTCATCATGGAGCGCAAGGGCGATGTACAGGTGGTGAATTTGGAAACCGATCCTGAAGTGGGTTTGATGGCGCAGCCGACCGATGGTGTGCTTGATCTATTTATCACGCAATATGTTCCGGGGCGTTTTCGCAAGCGACAGGTGCAAAGTCATCTTCCGCTCAAGCGCGCGCAGTTGTTATTTGAAGACGCGGTGCGAGTTGAGGCGAACGGCGTGGAAATCACGGGGAATCAGTTTATGCTTTCGTCCGAGCCGGGCGCGCTCCAGGTGATTGTCGGCCGTGAACGGAGTATTTGATGGTTGCGGTGTCACCGCTTACAACTTTGTGGCAATGGATGATGTCGGCAAACGCCGATTTTTTGTTTGGGCGTGGTGTATTGACCTCAGATGGCATTTTTGCTAGTCTGATGGCGTACCTTACAAGGTTACACAAATGACAGAGACTGAACGTCAAACGTCATTGCGGTTCCCGGATTGGGGCATTTTGGATTTGGATCGTTTCTTGACTGCGCTCGATGCCGAACTTCGAGAGCTGGAAGTGCAGAAGGCGGCTGTTTCTCAGGACATAGCTACAAAGACAGCACGTCTCACATCTCTGTCAACGACGGAGAGCTCATTGGTCTCAGAGATTCTTTTACAGGAAAGTCGTTTGAGTCAGCTGACAGCATCGTGTTCAGCGCTAGCTCGTAGAATAGACGAACTGCAGCAAAGCATCAAAGGGCTTGAATCAAGAGTGGTCGACCTGCGGGAGCAGAAAACGAAAGTTGAAGGCGACCTCAAGATTGAAAGAACCCTTGAAAACGAGTTGGCCTTGGTGTGTGCAAAGTACAAGACCGATCTTGAGGACGAGCGCGTTACCTTTGCAGACGAGCAGGCTGTAGCGCGCGCAGAGCTTGAGGCCGAGCGCGCAGAGCTCAAAAAACGTTCGGTAGCTGTTGACGAACGAGATGCCGCTGTTGGTCAGCGACGATTCGAATTTACCAGTCAAGACCGTGCATTCGATCAAGCAGTGAAAGAAGCCAAAGTCTCTCTTTCACTCACCGTTTTAGCAGTTTTGCTAATTCTGGTGTTGTTTGGGGCCTTTGCAGTGCACGAATCCACGGCAGGTGAGCGAATTTGCTTGGAAAGATTGGAAAAGCTTCGTCCATGAGCACCAGGAAAGAAGACCGAGAACCCCAGTGGGGTCCATCGCTTGAGGAACAGCGCACGGATCATGTTGCGCGCCAAACTCGGGCTATCGAAGCCATCGAACGTGTGATTGAGCGCTCGGGGAATCGAGAATATTCCGAATATTCTCCGGTGGAGGTCACCGTCGACATGGGCGGACTTGGTGAATACGTTGGCGCCGTTTCCGACAATCTCGGTGCGGTTCAGGACGCACTCCACGAAGCAGGTCGCCTAATGAATTCCAGTTTGACCGTGTTGGCAGAGAAGGCGGACATTGGGAATGAGACGCTGGATGCGATCAATGCCTACACCAGTTATTTGCCCGATGTTTTGGATGCACAAGAGAGGAGTAACGCGCTCCTCATGGGTATTGGAGGCGGTATTGGTGTGGTGGCGGCGCACCTTGTGAAGGCGGATCGACGCCGATCCGAGGAGCTGGCTTCCTTGGACGAGACACTCGGACGCGGTTTTGATGACGTACGTGAAGGGCTCGATCGCGTTGCCGATCGTGTGGATGATGCGGCCGCTCAAACTGTGCACGCCGTTCACGATGGCGCACGTCGGGTATCCGATGCAGTTGTTGGAAGCGCTCGCGCAACGCACGCACTTCTGCATGGCCTTGGCGTCATCAGCCAACGTCACCACCTTGCTCTGCTTGAGCGCATGACGCATTTGCATACGACTGGCGTTGAAGTACTGCGTACGGAAGTCGCGTCTATTGATGAGACTCTGCGCGAACTCGCCGCAAACGGGCGCAGTATTGAGGCGGAAGAGCTGTATAAGTTCGCGCTTGTGGATCTTGAAGCTGGCAACCAGCCGGCGGCCATTGGAAATCTGGAGCGCGCTTTGAAGAAGCGCAGTTCCAACGCAGAGGCATGGCTGCTTCTTGGCATGATTGCGTTTGAAAACGGCGGCATCGAATCCGCTCGCAATGCACTTTCTCTGTCATACCGATACGCGAAAGTTCAGGGTCTTCGCACAAAAAGGAAGGCTCTTGGCGCGCTCCTCATGTTGGAGCGCTTGGTTGGAAACGAGAAGGCATGGCGCGCACTCCTGCTTGAGAAATACAAGGCGCAACGGTCTTATTTGAGTGTTGACGAATGTTTTGAGGTGGTGCGAACCTGGTGCATAGAGTGTCCAAATACGGACGATTGGCCGAGGGAACATTTGGATTTTGCCAAATGGAAGTTGCCGAGTTCCGTACGCGGTTCCGTAAACTGTGGATTCCTTGTCGCAACGCGCGAGGAATTCAAATGCGTCCGCGAGCACCTTGGATCCGTGGAGACTTACGGGTCGTGGGCGTACATCTTCAACGACCTGCGCATCATTGCACTTAGAGCTCTTGGGACCTATTACGGCCGTTGCAATGTTTGTGGCAAGCGGCATGCCGAGACTCTGGACAAGGAGATGTTCAAGAGCATGGCGTACGCGGTGCAGACGGTGCTCGAGCACGCGGCGAAGGACTTCCGATTCGGCCTGCCTGTCCGGCACGTGGATTTGTATCGCCTGCTGTTGCGGAAAAGAAGAATCTTGCCGCATCTTTCCGGGGAGAATGCGCAATACGACCGTCCGCCGGGTCGCGCGCCAAACTATTGTATGGAGAAGTACAGCATCGTTCGCGATAGCTACGTCAGTATTTGGGAGCTGATCGTAAATATCGCGCGCGACCTTGAGGCCGATGCCATCCCACGTATCACGGGCAAGTAACGCAAAACCTCTTGTGAAGCCCCTTCGCGACTCTGCGGAGGGGATAGATTTTTTTCCTTAAAAAGCTAAACTGCTATCTGAAAAGAAGTCGCTCGAAGAAGAAATCTCTAACTTTTCACACAAGCAGAATGATTGGCTCGCACCTTTCCAAAACTGGCTAAAAGACGCTCAATCCTTGGACAAAATTGCTTCTGATTCAGACCTTTTTGCGAAAAAGGTCTGTGCCAAAGAAATCTTTGGCTCGCACCTCCTTCTCGGCGAAAAAACACTGCGCGCTTGCGCGCCAGAAATTCTGAATTCCCTTGCAATCCCGCCAAAAAATTCTTGGTCGGCGCTTTGCGCCGTCCGCTTGAATCCACCGAAAAAATCGTTGAGTTCCCTATTGGTGCGGACGAGAGGACTTGAACCTCCACGGGCAAAAGAGCCCACTAGCCCCTCAAGCTAGCGCGTCTACCATTCCGCCACGTCCGCGCGCAGAGGAGTATGCCAATTAGAAGCGCCAGTGTCAACGATTGACGCATACAGTCACACATGGTAGGTTGCGCAACATGGAAGATCGCGTTCTTCTGCTTACGCTTGAGCCTTCCGGCGATCAAATCGCTAAGGCGGTTGGATTGGTTGCGGTACATATGGGGATGCCCGATGTACCGTTCGTGCGATTGACTGGAGCGGATTTTCTCCCTGACGGAGCCTATCGGTATCAGGTGTTTGTTCCGCCACGCGCGAGCGAGGCATGCGATAGCGCGAGCGCTATGCGTGCCGTCATCATGGATCGTGCAGCAACAGCAAGAGTGACAGTATGGAAGTGCACTCCATATCTTTTCCGACCGAACTTGTCAGCGTTTCAGCCAACAGTATTCAAGGAGAATCTGTGGACGTATGCGTTCGCGCAGTCCGCGGCTGTCAACCCCGATTGGTTTTACTGCAACTTTCTTTCGACGCTGATGGCACTTGCGTTTGTTTGGAGGATGGCAAAATGCGAGCAGAAGGGGCGTGCGCTCGAAAAAGCAGTGATAGCCCTTTGGGTCGGCGCACATCGCGAGCGCAGATGGCTGTCTAAGCCGTATTCTGATCTTGCTGCGACCGTGTGCAGCACACTCGATGCTTCAAGAGGCTAGCCCCAAGCCTCTTGGCTTTTTTTTTGAGCAATGCTAGTCTGCACCGTGCAATAAATACGCGCGCTTAGCTCAGTTGGTTAGAGCATCTCGTTTACACCGAGAGGGTCGGGGGTTCGAATCCCTCAGCGCGCACCAAACGACAAGGGCACTGCCGTTTTTTTGTTTACTGTCGTGAATCCAAGGAGCGAAGAAATTGACTGTTTTTTTTCTGTGTGTACAATATGGTCGTTCGTGGGAAATCAGGTTGGTGGATGCGTCCTTCGAGCACGAGATCACGGCAGGTCACCGATCCCATGAACAGACGGTCAGTCATCTACCGGACTTGTCGTTATCTCGTGCTCACATTTTTTCTCTATTTTCGCCCCGCCGTCTAGCGGGGCGATGTTTTGCAGCACATTATAGCTCTGCTATTTCTGCGTTTTTTCTCTTCGGCTCGCTCGCTTCTGTGCAAAATTCATCCAAAGACACATTCGGGAACAAGCCCTTGGGATGAGAACGGCCGGAGCGATATGCGCACAGCAGTGCGCATCGTGAGGCCCGGGCTCGAACCCGAGCCGCTGCAGCGGCGAGAGGTGAGGGCGAATCCCTCAGCGCGCACCACGTCGTTTTGCTAGAGATACACTGTCTTGTCCTACTTGCGGGGGGGTAGAATAACTGTGGCGCAAAAAACGCAGAACATGTAAGCTGTCAGAGTAACAGATCATTCATTTTTAGTCGGCGATCAGTATGAATAATAGGAATATCCTTTGGATAGTCGTTGCGGTCATTGTTGTAGGAGGGGGCTTGTGGCTTCTTTCTGGCGATAATAAAACCGTGAGTGAGGAGGGACCCATTAAAATCGGTGTCTCTTCACCGCTCTCTGGTGAGGCGGCAAGTTACGGTGAAAGTGCTCGTGCCGGTGCGCTTCTTGCACAGAAAGAAATTAACGAAGCCGGCGGCGTCAACGGCCGCATGATCGAACTCGTGTTCGAGGACGACACTTGCAGTCCGTCAGGCGTGAGTGCCATGCAGAAGCTCGTGAACGTTGATAAGGTCAGTGCAATCATCGGACCTGTGTGTTCGCCGGTTGCCGGTGCGGCAATCCCAATTGCTCGCTCTGCCGAAGTGCCGCTCATTCTGATTGGAGCATCTGCCCCGGGACTCGCTGGCGGGCCAGACTCGATCTTCAGTACGTATCCGTCTGATGCGTTCCAGGGTAAGTTTGCCGCCGAATATCTCTATAGCGACCTTGGCGCGCGCAAAGTTGCCGTTCTGTATGTGAACAACGAATGGGGTGTTGGGCTTCGTCGAGTGTTCGTTGAGCGTTTTAAGGAGCTTGGCGGCGAGATTCTCTTTGATGAGGGCGTGGCACAGGATGTGAAAGATGTGCGCACACAAGTCAGTAAGATCAAGAATACAAATCCGGACATCGTGTATGTACCTCTTTTCCCAGCGGGGGGCATTGCAGCCATCAAGCAATTCAAGGAAGCCGGTGTAGATGTACCGCTGATCGGTGGAGATGCATTTCTTGGAGATGAGATCGTAAACTCTGGCGTGAGTGAGGGAGTGATGTACACGGCCGCAAAGGTTAATAATACAGACGAGTTTAAGGCGCAAGTGAAGGCATTGACCGGTGTCGATGCAAACATCATCGCACCGCTCGCCTACGATGCTCTCAAGATTTATGCGGGCATCATGGAGAAATCCGGCACGGATGCCGCCGCGGTGGTGAAGGGGCTCAATGATCTTACCTATACCGAAGGAGTTTCATTCCCAGAGATCAGTTACGATGATAATGGCGATCTGGAAAAGGCCGCCTACGAAGTCTTTGTCTATAAAAACGGAAAGGCAGAGCTCGTAAAGTAATGTAACAACAACTGCCCCGCGAGAGTGGGGCAGTTTGCTGTTTCACTCTCGGGAGTAAACCCGTATGAGTATTGTTCCACAGATCATCATCAATTCCATCATCGCAGGATCGCTCTATGCGCTTGTGGCGATGGGCTTCTCGCTCATATATAGCGTCACCAAGTTTTTTAATCTTGCTCATGGTGTTTTGGCAGCTGTGGGTGGATATGGAGTGTTTTTCTTTGGAAGAATGCTCGGGCTCCCTGTGATGGTTGCGGTCGCACTGGGCATTCTCATCGCCACGCTCGTGGGATGGCTTCTAGAGCGATGTGTGTTTTCTCCACTTCGATCGCGCAAATCTTCCGCGCTCGTTCTTCTTGTCGCATCTCTTGGGGCATTCACGGCTATTCAGGCGCTCATTGCTCTGTTGTTTGGTTCGCAATTTTTGACACTCGCTCCGATTCTTGAAGGAGGATCTCCATTCACGGTTGCGGGAGCCACGATCACCGATGTGCAAATTGTTCTTGTAGGGACCGCATTGGCGGCATTCGTTTGTGTATGGTTGATTCTCAAAAAAACGTCGTTCGGCAAAGTCGTTCGCGCCACCGCCGACGACGAGGAAGTTGCAAAAATCGTCGGCATTAACACTCATAAAGTGATCGGCAAAACATTTGTGATTGGTTCCATGCTTGCTGGCATGGCGGGCATTCTATCCGGCTTTGATACCGGCATTGAACCCATTATGGGGCTGCCCCTTCTTCTCAAAGGAGTGATTGCGGCGATCATCGGCGGTATGGGATCTGTACCGGGCGCATTGTTAGGCGCTTATCTTTTGGGGTTTTCAGAGAATGTCGGAGTGTGGTTTATTCCCGGGGAGTGGAAAGACGCGATCTCATTTTCTATTCTGATTCTGTTCTTGCTGTTGAGACCTTTCGGTATTCTCGGAAGAAAATAAGTATGGAGTACCTGATTCACATTGCGATCTTCTCTGCCATCTTTGGCATCTTGGCGATCTCGCTTGATCTCATCGTCGGCTATACCGGCATGCTTTCGGTTGCGCACGCGGCATTTTATGGCATTGGTGCGTACGCGACGACACTTTTGTTGAAGATGCTCGGTTTGAATTTCTTTTTTGCTCTTCCGCTTGCAGTGGTGATCACGATGCTTGTTGCGCTCCTGATTGGCGTTGTGCTCTCAAAGTTCAAAACGGATTACTATGCTCTCGCATCACTCGGTTTTGGGGTGATCGTTTATGTTGTATTCCAAAACTGGCTTCAAGTGACGCGTGGGCCCTTTGGGATTCCGGGCATACCGCGCCCAGACATGTTTGGTTTCACGTTTGTCGAAAACGTTGCCTTTTTGTTGCTTGCTCTTGTTGTGCTTGCGTGTGTGTACGCTCTCGCACGCTTCATGGTTCGTTCTTCATTCGGCAGAATTCTTACGGCGATCCGTGAAGACGAAACCGCAATTTCTGTTTTTGGATATCGTACGACTTCATACAAACTTATCATTTTTACGATAGCCGCTGGCATGGCGGCGATTGCTGGTGGCTTGTACGCAAGTTACATCACCTTTATTGCGCCGTCGGCCTTTTCGGTCAATGAATCCATTTTCATTCTCGCGATCGTGATTCTCGGCGGTGCCGGATCATTGCGCGGACCGCTCATGGGAGCCGTTGTCCTTGTGCTCTTGCCAGAGCTACTACGATTTGTCGGTCTTCCTTCCGATATCGCCGCACAAATGCGCCAACTCTTGTACGGTGTCATACTTGTTTTGCTGATGCTGTACCGACCACAGGGACTTGTCGGCACTTATAAACTATGACGAACGCTCTTGAAACAAAGCAGCTCGTGAAAAAATTTGGCGGGGTTGTCGCGATTGATCGTTTTTCTGTTCAGATTCGCAAAGGTGAAATCACGGGCATCATCGGTCCAAACGGTTCGGGCAAAACCACGTTCATCAATGTGCTCACCGGTATCAGCGCGATGGATGGTGGGCGTGTCGTCATAGGAGATCAACAAGAAAAAGGGGGGATTAAGGCATGGGAGGTATTCGAGCTTGGGATCGCGCGCACGTTTCAGAACATTCGACTCTTTGAGCAGATGAGCGTGCAGGATAACGTGCTCATTGCCATGACGAAGCGCTCGCCTCTTGCTGCGTTATTTGAAAGACATCGTGATATTCACGAGACACTCGTCAAAGAAGTGCTTACTCGTGTTGGGCTGTATGATAAGCGCCGCGCGCTTGCAAAAGAGCTTTCGTATGGGCAGCGCAAACTCTTGGAGATTGCGCGTGCTCTTGCCACCAGTGCTGATATGATTCTTTTTGATGAACCGTTCGCTGGTCTTTTTCCCGAGATGGTGAGAGTCGTTTCCGATATCCTAAAGGAACTCCGAGCCGGAGAAAAAACCGTCGTGCTTATTGAACACGACATGGCTATCATTCGTGAGCTCTGTGACCGCATTATTGTGATGGATGCGGGGCAACTTCTTGCAGAAGGAATGCCCAAGCAAGTTCTGACAAATCCAGCAGTGATTGAGGCGTATTTGGGCGTATGAAAACGGAAACGCTTTTACAACTCAAGGACGTTTCGGTTCAGTACAGCGGCGTGCACGCTCTTGATCATGTAACGGTTACGCTGGATGAAGGCGAGATTGTGGCTTTGATGGGGCCAAATGGTGCGGGGAAGTCAACGATCCTCAAAGCGATGTTTGGCCTTGCACCTATCACGCATGGCGAAGTGCTGTGGCACGAGAGGGCGTTCACGCCAATCTCGCACGAGGTTGTGGAACGCGGCATTGCATTTGTTCCGCAAGGGCGGCGCGTATTTTCTGGTCTGACGGTGCGTGAGAACTTGGAAGTTGGTGGATATGCGAATCGGGACAAGAAGCTGACGAGTGCAAGAATCGATGAGGTTCTGGAATTATTTCCAGCGCTCAAAACAAAACTCTTTGTTCCGTCCGGTTCGCTTTCGGGAGGGCAACAGCAACAACTCGCGATTGCCCGAGGGCTGATGACTGATCCAAAGGTCTTGCTCTTGGACGAACCGTCGCTAGGTCTTGCGCCCAAAATAGTGAAAGAGGTTTTTGCGCTTATGCAAGAAATCAACGCGCGTCGCAACACAGCCATCATGGTGGTTGAGCACAACATCAAGTCGCTGCTCTCCGTTGCAACGCGCGGGTACGTGCTCGATAAAGGGCGCGTCGTGGCTCACGGGAAACCGAAGGAGTTGATGAAAAGTAACGTGCTCGAAAACGTGTTTACGGGAAAAATATAGATGCGCACCAATTGGCAGCGATATTGTTGTTTTTCGTTTGCAGAGCTCTTGACACGGCTCGTTTCTCTCGATCTCTTCTTTCTTGGTATACTGCACAGGTGAATATACGCATTCTTATTTCACCTTATGTCTTGGTTTTGGCGCATCATCATTGGACTCATCGTCTCGGCGTTTGGTTTTTTGGTGGTATGGAAGTCTTCTGATGTTGTTGACTTGATGGGGCGCTCGTACTGGGCGGAAACGCAATTTGCCATATGGGGCGGTACGACGGGCATCATGAAAATCGTCGGAACGGTCGCCATTTTTATCGGATTTTTTATCATGACGAATCTGCACATGGACCTGATGGCTTGGCTCGTATCCCCCTTCATTCCAAAACCGCGGTAATGCGCCTTTCTCAAACAACGGATTTTTTTGACCCATACGCGGTGTGCCGCTCCGCCGGTTTGCGCAGTGGCGCATCGGTGGTGGATATGCATTGCGGACATCACGGTGTCTGCACGCTTCCGGCTGCGGAACTTGTGGGATCCGACGGGCGCGTGTTTGCCATCGACATTCGCCGCTCCGCGCTCGACAGCATTCGTGCACGCGCCCAAGTAGCGGGATTTGGACACGTGGAGCCCATCTGGGGAAACGCACAGCGCCACGGTGGCATCCCGCTTCCGTCCGGCGAGGCGGACGTTGTACTCCTCGTCAACGGCCTGTCGCTTCTCGACGATCGCCTCGAAGTTGTAAAGGAAGCCATCCGTCTGCTAAAATCCGGCGGGCGTATCGTCGTGGTTGATTGGAAGCCAACCGGAACCATCCGCCATGGGCCGCACATCAAACGCCGTATCACGGACGCCGAAGCTCGATCCATCTGTCTTGTGACGGGGCTTCGATACGAGGGCGATGTCCACGTCGGTCCATACCATTACGCATTTGTCTGTCATAAAACATGAGCATTCTTACACTCACATTCTGGTTCGATCGTGCGCCGCAACAAGAGCCGGTCACGTTGAAGTTGTACTTCATTCTCTTTTTGGCGGCGGTCATTGTCGGCGCTATTGTTCGGCTCGTCACGCGACGACAGGCGCAAGATAAGTTCGGCAAAGAGATCGGACGCCGCGTGGCCGTGATGCTCGTCGTGATGGGTGTCCTCGGGTTGCTGTATTGGTTTGCCGCTTGGCAACACGTGCCGTTTCTTTCGTCGCGCTTTTGGTTGCTACTCTGGGATCTCGGATTTTTGTACTGGATCATCGCGTCGATTCGCTACGGAGTGAAGGTGGTGCCAAAAGAGC
>Ga0155246_131_pt2 | contig 36694 bp, 33 predicted proteins | sample RifCSPhighO2_02_FD_106214 | JGI IMG/M metagenome (GOLD analysis project Ga0155246, IMG submission 106214) | Candidatus Uhrbacteria bacterium RIFCSPHIGHO2_02_FULL_53_13 | reverse complement strand
TACATCTGCGGTTTTTTCTCCCTGCAGAGCGTCGGACTTCGCTCTGTTTCAAAAATGCTAATTCCTGTTTCATAGTGTGATGACTATAGCGAGCTTGCCCGCCCTGGGTGGGCTTTTGTGTTACGGGTGTTTAGCTACGGGCCGTGAGCTACGAAGAGCGAGTTTTTACTTGTCGTCTTTGTTTGGCGTGCGCGGCGAGAATAGGGGATTGCCTATTTTCCATTGATCCACATATTGACCGATGCCTTGCGCGTCTCGTTTTTTGCGAACCGTCGTGCGTTGCTGTGACCATCGAACAAGACTTTCAAAATTCACTTTGTATCGTCCTTGAACCACAATGTACGTGATCTCTTGATCCTTAATAGCGCGACGAACGGTTCGCTGACTCACGCCAAATAACCGAGCGGCCTCGGAAACGGATACACGGATTGGTTCGTTTGAGGGCATTTGGTGAGTTAGTGCAAGTGAGTAGTGTACTATAGTCATCACACTATGAAACAGGACTCCATCATTCTTGAAACAGGCGAATTCCTAGCTCTTCGGAAGAAAAAATCCTCAATGTAGCTACGGCTACATCTGCGGTTTTTTCTCCCTGCAGAGCGTCGGACTTCGCTCTGTTTCAAAAATGCTAATTCCTGTTTCATAGTGCGATGACTATAGCGAGGCCTCGCGAGTTCTAATTACCAATCTCGAACCTCCCACCCCCCACTATTTGTCTACAGTAGTGTAGACAAAAACGACCTAAATGTCAATTTGAATTGTTGACAAATAGGCGATTATCTGTTATGTTCTACAATTGGAAGTTAGAAATGAGAGGTTGGAAGTTAGATTCTAACTCCCGAGTCACAGTAGATATTTAGCTAACATTAGCAAGCGTCACTTCTAATAGGATCCGTACACGGGCTGTTTATAATGGTCCCAAGTGTAATGGAGCCATTTTTTATACGACTAAATAGGGTAGACGCATGCATCGCCTTCGCGAACAATTTCTTTTGCACCGCATTCGGACACGGCATGATACGCATGCATTCGCGGAAATTTACGATGCTTACGCCGACCGTATTACGCGTTTCGTTCGCATCAAAGTTGGCAGTATGGAAGACGCGCAAGAGATTCAGTCTGATGTGTTCGAACGTGCATGGAAGTCTCTGTGCGAGCAACGCGTGCGCCACTTGAGCGCCTATCTCTATACGGTAGCGCGACGAGCCGTGGCCGATCATTATCGGATGTTGAGTCGTGAAGTGCAAACCGCCGATTTGGCTGATGCTGCACAAGTGCCGGACGATTCAACGATGGAGTCCATTGTAATGCGATCGGACTTACAAGTCGTCGAGATCGCGCTCGATCACCTCTACGAAGATTACCGCGAACTGATTGTGATGCGTTTTATGGACGGCCTTTCTATTGCCGAAATCGCCGAGGCTCTGCAAAAAACGCCCAACAATGTGCGCGTCACACTACATCGCGCCGTCGGATCTCTCAAACGTGTCATTGATGAACACGATTTCACATGAACTCTCCCCTTGAACAACGTTTGAAGGAACTCTCCAATCGCTCTTCGTGGCGGCTGGATGATGGCGTGCGTGAAGAAACACGCAAGCGGTTACTCATGCTCGAGGCTCCAGTGACCGCACAAACGGCGTCCTCGTTGCTCGATAGCATCTTGCGTCTCCCGCATGACATCACCGAGATGGTTGCTCGTCCGTACGCGATCGTGAGTTTAGTGGTGGTGATGATGCTCGGCGGATGGATCACATCCGTGAATGCGTCTCTCGACACTCTGCCGGGCGATACTTTTTACTCTGTCAAAATTGCTAGCGAGCAAGCGCAATTGACGTTTGCTGGTACAGAAGCGCGCAATCGTTTGCGCGCGCAATTTGCGTCGCGACGTTTGAACGAGGTTACAACGCTTGTTGAACGTGGTTCGACCGACAAAGATGCGCGCGTGAAAGTGGCAATTCAGGGTTTTGAAAAGCAAATTGAAGCCGCGCAAAATGATTTGAAGAAGTCTCCGTCGGACGCGCAAGCCATTGAGCTTGCGCGGCTCATTGATCATTCTAAGAGCGCGCTCGATCAGGCTATTTCCGTTTCCGAGTCTGTGCACGATGCAACGAGTACGGCGGCATTAGTGGCGTCCCAAGGCAGTACAGATGCCGCGCATACCGAGGTGGTCAACGTGTTGTCGAGCACGGCCAGCGACTCGGTGGTTTCTGCCGGCGAGCTTTCGCGCCAGTTCACCAATGAAGTGCGGGATATTTTGGGCACGACAACCGTTCTTTCCGGACGGTTGGATTTGATTGAGCGTGTTGTGAACGCTTCGGGCCGCACGGACATAGAGATTGATATCGCGGCGCAACGTCGAGCGTTGCATAATGTGGACGTTGCGGGGGCGCAAGATTTTGCGGCACGCGGCGGGTACAACCGTGCGTTTGAATTGACGAACGCCATACAGCGTCATTTGCGCGCCGTGGAGTTGATCGTGGCGAGCGCGGAGATTGCGCTCACAAAACCCGTGACGGCTTCAGAGGTGATCAATGAGGATGTGATGATTGTTCCGGAAACAGCCAACGACAAACCGAGTGTCGTGATTGAAAGTGAAACAGTGATCGAAACGGATGTGATGGACGAACCGACAACTGAAGAAGAAACGTCCGACGAAGCGTTGAACGTTAGATTCGAAGCACCGTTGGAAGATAGCGCCGAATCGCCTATCGAAACGCCAACGGATTAACGTGGCTCGCTCTCTCTCATGAATGGAGGTAAGGGGTCGGAGATCGGAACCGACTCATCAACTCCCATTCATCAGAGAGAGCGGACGCACGTTCGCGCTGGTGCCCACTCGGCTAAAACCGAGTTGCGAGAAAGCCATGCTCTCTCGCGGCACCGTGTGGTGTCACTTCTAACCTGTGCGATGCCTAAAGGTCGAGGGGTCAGCCCTGCATTGCACATATCAATCACGAATACGAAAGGAAATTCTCCTTATGGCGAATGATTCGACAATTGGGAAGCGTATTTTTACGCTTGCTGTAGTCGCCATGACGATCCTCTGGACAGTTGGTGCTACCGCTCTCGCTCCTTTGAGCGCTAGTGCTGTTTCAGCAGGTGACTTGATCCGCGGCACATCGTTCTCAACGGTGTACTACTACGGTTCAAACGGCATGCGTTACACGTTCCCAAACGAGAAGACTTACTTCTCATGGTATTCCGACTTTTCAGGCGTCTCGACGATCTCGGACTCTGAATTGGCGGCGATTCCTCTTGGAGGAAATGTGGCTTATCGCCCAGGTTCCTACTGGGTAAAAATTCAGTCCAACCCGAAGGTGTACGCAGTCTCAACCGACGGCACCATTCGTTGGATTGAATCTCCGGAAGTTGCCGCAGCTCTTTACGGCAGTGCGAACTGGGGTTCGTTCGTTCAGGACGTCCCGGATTCCTTCTTCAGTGACTACACGGAAGGAGTTTCGCTCGCTTCCGCGGCGAACTTGTATGACGGTGCGCTCGTGTCAGATGGGAGCAATACGTTCCTCATCTGGGGCGGCAAGCGTCGTCAAGTGTCCTCTGCCGGTATGGCAGCAAACCGCTTGCAAAGCAAACACGTCATGAATACAACCGTGGCGGTGTCGGCGATTGCGGCGGGCAGTGACCTCAATGCCAAGAGCAATGAGGTAGCAGATACGGCTCAAATCCTTGAGGGTGATGGCAGCAGCAGCGTTACGCCAGCTGGTGGCCTCTCACTCTCCACAGCTTCAGACACACCAGCGGGCGCAACCCTTCCACAGGGCGCAAACGGGGTGAACGTCTTGAAGATTCGCGCCTCGGCCTCTGGCGGAGACGTGGAACTGGATGACTTGGTGCTTGCATTGGGTGGCGTCGGTGCGACGGCCAACATCAGCAATGTGTACCTCTATGAGGGATCACAGCGCTTGACGGAAGGTCGCTCGGCGAACAGCTCAACGCGACAAGTCACCTTTTCGAACTTGAACTTCAAAGTCTTGAACGGCCAGTCACGCAACTTGTGGGTTTCGGTTGAAACCTCCACGAGCGCGACCGCAGCCGACACCATGAGCTTCTCGGTGGTTTCGGCCAACGGAGCCGCGGTGAGCGGTGTTCAAGGCAACACGTTCTCGTTCTCGGGGAACTCGGTTGGTACGGTCACGATTACGAAGACCGGCACCATCACGAACCCATCTTTGGGTCAGCAGAATGCGGTTATCGGTAAGTTCCGCGTCACGGCGGGCACCGAAAACGCTGAAATTCAGCGCTTGCGCTTGAAGATCAACAACGCATCGGACCACAGTGCATTCTCGCTCTACCAGGGCGCGGACAAAGTTGCCGATGGCGTCTACGCCAGCGGTGACTACGTGGACTTTGCGTTCACGGCTCCTTACACGGTGGCAGAGGGCAACAGCCGCAACTTCGACGTGAAAGCGAAGATTGGCGGTCAAGCTGCTGAAAATATCTCCATCGCGATGGATCGCGACACGGACTTGGTGGCGGTCGGAGGCGACTTCGGCTTCAACCAGTCGGTGACTCGAAGCGGATACGACGGTGGTGCCGCGGCCGCAACGGAAGATGACGCGAACACCTGTTTCACGTCCTCGGCGGCTACGACGAACGACTGTTCGTTCAGCACCATCCAGGGCGGTGACGTTACGTTTGCCTTCAACGGCCCTCCAGCCGGCGATGTGCACTCGAACTCACAGGATGTTATTCTGTTCTCGTTCTCGGTCACTTCGGCCCAGAACGTGACGGTGAAAGATCTTGACTTCATCGTGTACGGTGAAGACAACGGTCTTGCGAACGCCTTTGTTCCGGGTGATGACACCACGCTTGACAGCGATGGGTTGGTCAACACCAACGGAGAGGGCAACCTCAAGGATCTCAAGGTGCGCCATTCCAATGGCAGTGGTGTGCTCTTGAGCCCGCTTGAACTCGATTGTGTGGCAAACACCACGGCGTGTGGTTCCGATGGAACTCGCGACGGTGCCCAGACGATTGATTTTACGGATGACTTCACGCTCACAGCGGGAACGACGTACGATCTTGAGTTGACGGCAGACATTGACAACGATGTGACGGCGGACACCGAATTCGGTGCCACGCTCGACGTATCGGGTCTCACCATCGAAGATTCGAACGGCGACAACCTGACGCTTGGAACCGACATCATCCCATCGGGTGATTTGATCGGGAACAACCGAACGGCTCGTTCGGCCGCGTTGACGGTCGCGCTTGCAAGCTCTCCTGTTTCCACCACGGTGGTTCAGGGAACAAGCAACGTGAACGTTGCCGCGTTCACCATGACGGCGGGCGTTGGCTCGGATGTCACGGTGAGCAGTGCCACAGTCTCCGCATACGCGGATGAAGGCGGCACAACCACGGGTACGCTCGGTGGTGAAACCGGTGCGCAGGTTGAGGACTTCATCAGCTCATGTTCCATTTACGACGGTGACGGCGCCCTCTTGGACGGCCCTGCGGCCGCTTCAAACAGCGGAGCCAACTTCGTCTTCGATGACATGCTCTGGACGGTCCCAGCCGGTACGGTTGAAGTGATGAGTGTCTACTGTAACTTGGCGAACCCATCTGACACGGATACGGACGTATTCTCATGGGGACTGAACGATGTCTCTGCAGATATGGTCGCGTCTGATGAAGATGGCAACAGCGTCACGGCTACAGGCGATGCTGTCAACCATGGTGGAACAGCCCTCGGCACAACCGTGGGCACGACCACAGGTGTTGCGTCGGTCGCGATCTCGATCGCTTCGGCCGGCACGCTCGCATACGCTCCGGATCCAGGTTCGCCAAACGCCGACATTTTGGTTGCTGGCACATCTGGAAACGTCGTATCGAAGTTCAAGTTCACCGCAACCAACGAAAGCATGTTGGTCACACGACTGACGGTTTCCGAGGAAGCGGCTGAAGACGACAACTTCGGTACCAACGCCACAACGTATACCAACAATGTGGCTTCGGTGGCCGTTTCTTACCCGGATTCCAATGGAGCCACCGCTACGGCGACGGCGTTCATGTCCGGCAACGAGGCGAAGTTTGACGGCTTGGACTTCTTGGTTCCTGCGAACTCACCAAAGGTGGTGACGGTGTCCGTAAGCGTCCCTGGATCGAACCGCGATTCTGGCGGATCGGCGCAGTCGGGCGAGGATCTCTTAGTTGAACTGTTCCTTGATGCCACGAACGACGATAACTTCCGAGCCGTGGGTCAGGGTTCAGGATCGGTGCTTGATGACGATGATCCAACCTCAAGCAACACGGGTCTCTCGGCATTCGTTATTCACGAAACAAAGCCAACCATCAGCCTGGCTTCTGGCAGCCCATCGGGCGCGAAGGTTCCGGGTCTTGACGAAGTGTTGCGCTTTACCGTGGCGGCGTCTTCAAACGAGGATGTCGTGGTCGACGAAGCTATCTTCAAGATGGTTTCGACCGACAACAACGGTGCCACCGCAGCCGGTTCTGACTGGAACGAGTGTAGCTCGGCGGTCTCCGGTAACTCGGTAGATGCGGACTTCTCGCTCTACGATTACACGGATCTTGGAACAGAGCTTGACACAAGCTCCAGCGCATGGAACTTGCTCAGCTCGACGGGTGCGAACTGTGAAGCAACCGCAGACACTTCGATTGCCTTCGTACAACTTGAGTTGGTTGCCGCAGACGATCTCGTGATCGCTGCCGGTACCACCAAGACCTTCTCGTTGTGGTTTGACTCAACGGGAGCGTCGGCAACGAACGATGACTCGGTGCGCTTTGACATCCCAGCGGATCCAATCGCGTCGGCATACATTGATTCCGGTGCCTTCGACGTAAACGGTGCCGTGACCGGTGAGGACACGACCACGTTGACGATCGATACTGGATCAAGCCGACCGCTTCATGGAGATGTGGTTTGTCTCTCGAGTGGCACCTGTGCGTCAACCGATGAAATCGTGCTTGTCACGAACATCGACGACGACACTGCCACGGCCCTCTATGTGTCCCGAGGATACTTGGGACGCAACCGAGGTGGCTCGGGCGCTACCGTCGCCGACAACACAGAACTTGACTACTTGCCAAGCTCGCTTGTCTGGTACGACGATGGCAGCACCACGGACGACACGGATGCCTTCGAAGACGAAGTATCCGGTTCGTACCTCGTGGACAACCTTCCACTTATCGGTGGAACGATCATCTTCTAAATTCGCTTAGTCGAGATCAACAAAACAGCCCCTTCGGGGGTTGTTTTGTTTTTCTCTCCGTCGTTGCGAGCGCACCCTTTCCGTCGTTGCGAGCCCCTTCGACTTTGCTCGGGGTAGACTCCGCGAAGCAATCTCATACTGGCATTTATAGTCGTCACACCATAAAACAGCACTCCATCATTCATGAAACGGGCGAACTCCTTGCTCTTCAAGAGAAAAAATCCTCAATGTAGCTCGGCTACATCTGTGGTTTTTTCTCTCTCCAGAGCATCGGATTTCATCCCGTTTCAAGAATGCTAAATCCTGTTTTATGGTGTGACGACTATAGATTGCTTCGCGGCTTGATGCTCGGGGCACTCCGGTGCGCATGGCGCACATAGGAGTGCCCGTCTCACGGTTCGAACGTGCCTCAATGGCACGTCCTTCATACCGCTCGACCTCGCAATGACTTCTTGAATGGTTTGGCATAGTACGCTACTATTCACGCATTATGAAAAATCGCATCAAGGTGCTTTTGATTGTTTTGGGACTTGTCGTGATCGGCGCGGTGGCATGGGATTGGGCCGGTGATGGAAAGTTATTTTCGTCGGATCGCTATCCGGGATTTGTCAACGAAGAAGCGTTGGATTTGCCCGCGGACGTCCGCGGGCAGTGGGAAGCGCAGTACGATACGGCGATAGCGTCTTTAGCGTACGATCCGGAGGACTTGAGCGCGAATGCCACGCTCGCCGTGCTGGAGTCGAACTTGGGCAAGTATGCCGATGCGCGTGAGCGTATGGAGTTTGTCTTGAGCAAAAACCAAATCAACCCCGTGAACTGGACGATCTTTGGAGATATTGTGAGCAAGATGGGCGACTACGAAGCTACGGAACTGGCGTATCTCAAATCGCTCGAGCTCACGGTGGATCAGCAAGTCGTGTACAAACTCGAGCAATTGTGGCGCGAGCATCTTCCGTCGCAAACGGATAACATCGAGGCGCTGTATCAAGACGCCATCGCCGCAGAGGGTCAAACGCGGTTCTATCTTGTGCAACTGGCGGCATGGTACGAGGAGGAGGGACGCTTTGAGGAAGCGGCATCGCATTTGAAAGTCGCGTCCGATTTGGAGCCGGACAACGAAGCTTTGCGCGAGGCGTACGAAGAGATGGCGCGAAAGGCACGAGAATAACGAGAGGATGCGCCTTGCGAAGCCGTACGGTCCGAACACTACTTACTTGCACTACTCACTAAATGCCACACCGCATCGTCATCATTTTGACACTCTTGCTGATCCCATCTACGGCCTTCGCCGTCGTTCCGAACGACGAGCTCGTTGGAAATCAGTGGTATCTCCAAAAAATTCGTGCGTTTGATGCGTGGGAGACACAGCACGGTTCGAGCGATGTCATTGTGGCCGTTCTCGATGCGGGTCTCGATACGCGGCACGAGGATTTGATCCCGAATCTTTACACAAACCTAAGAGAGGTCGCGGGCGATCATATTGACAATGATGGCAATGGACTCGTTGATGACGTGCACGGATGGGATTTTTTTGATGATGACAATGATCCGCGGCCTGAGTTGAACGGAAACCCCGAAGAAATTGGCGTCCATCATGGCACGGTGATTGCGGGCATTATCGGCGCGCAAGGAACCAACAGCATCGGCGTTTCTGGCGTTGCTTGGGACGTGTCCATTTTGCCCGTGCGCGTGTTGAATACGGACGGTGACGGGACGTTTCAGACGATCGTTGATGGGATTGACTATGCGGTGGCTCAAGGAGCCGATGTCATCAACTTGAGTTTTGTCGGTGAGCTCGATTCGCAAGAACTGCGCGATGCGATTGAACGCGCGTACGAACGCGGCACGCTCGTGGTTGCGGCGGTGGGGAATGACACGCGTGATTTGGATGTGGATCCCTTGTACCCCGCGTGTAGTGCGTGGGCCGATAAGCGCAATCTCATTCTTGGCGTGACGGCCACGAATGCCGACGATGCGCGTGCGGAGTTTTCTAACTACGGAAAGCGTTGTGCCGACATTGCGGCGCCGGGCGTGTCCATGTATTCCACGCAAACGAGTACGGCGGGTTTGGGGTTGTACGGGAACGGTTGGTCGGGCACATCGCTGGCCGCTCCGATTGTGTCCGGCGTTGCGGCGCTCTTGCGCTCGGCGTATCCGACCATTTCACCGGCGACGATAATCACGGCGCTTCAAACGTCTGTGGATCCGATCGTGGGGTTGAATCCGAAAGGGCAGGTGGGGACGCTCGGCGCCGGTCGTGTGAATGCACAAAGAGCGATGACGGTTGCCGCGGGGCTCGTGGAGACGCAGACGAATGAAGCTCCGGTGACAGAGGAACCCGACCGCGCTGTTGAAGAGCACGTGACTCCAGCGACGCTTGTGCACGCTGGCGCGTTTGATCGTCCGTTTGCCATTGGTGCGCGCGCAGGCGACGGTGCGCGCGTGGAACTTACGGAATCCTCGGTGTCTGACTCGCTGGCGTTTACGCCGTACCCGGGATTTTCAGGCGATGTTCGCGTGGCGGTGGGGCAGTTTGATGACGACGGTGCCTATGAAGTGGCGACGGCGCCAGGGCCAGGCGGGGGTCCGCATGTGAAGGTGTTTAGTTTGACGGGCAAGCTTGAGTCCGAGTTTTTTGCCTACGACGCGGCGTTTCGCGGAGGCGTGGCTATCGCGGCGGCCGATGTGGACGGCGATGGCGTGGACGAAATTCTCACGGCGCCGGGCGTGGGAGAATCGCCTGTCGTGAAGTTCCATCGCAAATCCGGCGGGCTCATGGATACGATTGTTCTTGAAACGGACAGCAGGCATGCCCTGAACATCTCTGCGGGTGATATTGACGGCGATGGCGCGGACGATGTTCTCGTGTCGACAAGCGGCGGCGAACCGCGCGTGTACGTCTATCGCCTGTACGGGACACAGCAGACGTCGTTCTTGGCATACAGGCCACACGAGCGCGGCGAGCTGAACTCGGACGTGTGGGTGAACGCGGAGGGAAAGCGCATGGTCGTGACGCGTATGGCGTCAAGCGTCAATCCCAACATTCGGTTTTTTACTTTGATTGGAGCGTTCGTGAATCAGGTTGATACGTCCGTCGAGAGCGGTGATCATGGTGATATTGCGGCGTGGCAACCATATGCAGAGCAGTCGCCGGTGTTGGTGACATCGGAGCTCACACTTGGGAAACCAGACCTCTTCGTTTATAATGAAGACGGGTCGCTCGCCGATATTCAGTTGTTTGCGGAGTTTGAATACCGTTCGCCGATGACTTTGGCTAAATAGTGTAATGTTCTTCCATGCCAACCAAACCCATCTTTGACAAGAAGAACGTGCTCGTCACGGGCGGCGCCGGTTTTATTGGTTCGCACATTTGCGATACGCTCATCCGCGGCGGGGCGCGCGTCATTTGCATTGACAACTTTGTGTCGAGTCAAGAGCGCAACATTGACTTTTTGTTGAAGCATCCGGACTTTCAATTTATTCGCGGAGATGTTTCGGAACGATTTGATCTTGAATCCTATCCGGAGCTCGAGGCGTTCAAAATCCCGTTTCAGGGGATTCAAGAAATCTATCATCTGGCGTGTCCGACCGCGATAAAAAAATTTGACGCCCACCGCATCGATACTCTGCACGCCAACGGCCGCGGCACGCTCAACGTGCTTGAGGTTGCCGAAAAATACGAAGCGCGTGTCGTGATGGCGTCTAGTTCTGTCGTCTATGGAGGGCGCACGCCGGATCGTCTGTTTTTTGACGAGGATGACGAGGGGATTGTGGATCACACCACGCCGCGTGCGGTGTACGACGAGGGCAAACGTTTCATGGAGACGTGCGGATTTGCCTATCGACAGGCGCGCAATGTGGACGTGCGTATCGCGCGTATTTTTCGTACGTATGGACCGCGTATGCCGCTGTTTGATGGTCATCTCATTCCGGATTTCATTATGAACGCGCTCGACGGTAAGCCGCTGATTATTTACGGTGACGAGCATTTCAAAACGTCACTGTGTTATGTGGGGGACATTGTGGACGGCATGATGCGTCTCATGAACGCGCGCGAGAATCCCGGGCCGGTGAACATTGGGAGTGATGTTGACGTGCGCATGGTGGATGTGGCGAACATGATTTCGCATTTGACGGAGTCCAAATCTGAAGTCGTGTTTGAGCCGCCGTTGGCGTTTTTGACGGAACTGGGACTGCCGCGCATCGCGCGTGCGCGAGAAACGCTTGGATGGTTGCCTCTTGTGCGGCTCGAGGACGGACTCAAGCACACCATTGACGACGTGCGTGCCAATCGTATTTTGCTCAATCATTTGTCGCCAAGCGCATGAGACTGATCGTCATTCCCGCGTACAACGAGGAGGGCCGAATCGCCGAGGTGATTCGGCGCTCTTTGCCTTACGCCGACGCGGTGCTCGTGGTGAACGACGGTTCGCGCGATGCCACGGCCGCGGTGGCGGCGCGCGCGGGCGCTCGCGTGATTTCGCATGCCGTCAACCGCGGATTGGGCGCCGCCATCGGAACGGGTTTGCAGGCGGCGCGTCGGCTTGGCGCGCACACGGTGGTGACGCTCGATGCGGACGGCCAGCATCTTCCAGAAGAAGTGCCGCGCTTTATAGAAGCGCTTGAAAACGGTGCGGACGCGGTGATTGGATCGCGCATGTTGAATCTCGAAGGCAACATGCCGCCTTTGCGCCGTGTGTATCAACGCATTGGTAATCTGATGACCTATCTGCTGTTTGGGAAGTATGTCACCGATAGCCAAAGCGGTTTTCGTGCGTTTTCAGCAAGCGCAGCCGATCGCATTCGCATTCGTACGGATCGCATGGAGGTCTCGTCGGAGATTGTCAGTGAGATTCATCGGCATCGGTTGAAGTACGCGGAGGTTCCCGTCACCGCGGTGTACACGGACTACTCGCTCAGCAAAGGTCAGAGTTTTTCGGTTGGCGTAAAAACGGCGGCGAGGCTTCTGTTACATCGGTTGTATCGATAGATATGCTCCTTTCTCTCATCCAAATTTTCCTTGTCGTGTTCGCGCTGTTTGCACTCGCGCGTACGGTGGCGCTCACGCGCCGTAGAAGCGTTCCGTTTGTGTGGGGCGGCGCGCTGTCGCTTGCGTGGACGGCCGTTATTGTCATCGTGCTCTTGCCACAAACAACCGACCTTTTGGCCGCGCGCGTCGGCATCGGTCGTGGCGCCGATTTGGTGGTGTATGTTGCGTTGGTGGCGCTCATGTACGTGGTATTTCGTCTCGTTCTCAAAATTCAGTCGATTGAACGGGATCTCACCGCGCTTGTTCGACACGACGCTCTGCGGGAGTTGGATGATCCCCGCGTATGACCATCGTCTTCGTGACGCCGGTGTATCCGCCATATCGCGCCGGCATGGCGCACGTTGCGTACGAGGAGGCCGTGCATTTGGCGTCGCGCGGACACGCGGTGCATGTCGTGACGCTCTCCAAGCACCGTTCGGTCGTACAAGACGAGCATGGTGTAACGATTCATCGGCTTCGTGCGGAGTTGGCGTTTGGCAACGCGGGATGGGCGTTTGAATGGTGGCGATGGTTGCGCGAAGTGCCTGTTGATGTTGTGCATCTGCACGCGCCGTTTTTTGGCGTACAAGAGCAAATGGTTTTGTCATTTCCAAAAGAGATTCCGCTGGTGATGTCGTACCACATGGATCTTGTGGCGCATGGATTTGTGAAAAGGGTCGCGGCGATTTCGCGCGCGGCTTTTTTGCCGCGGCTGTTGAAGCGGGCCGATCGCGTGATCGTTGCTTCGCGCGATTATGCACAGTCGAGCTGGCTTTATCCGCACTGGGAGCTCATAGAAAAAAAACTCGCGGAGATTCCGTTTGGCGTTGATCTTACGCGTTTTTGCCCGTCATCACGACTGCCATTGACCAGCACTCAGCCGTTGCGAATCCTTTTTGTCGGCGCCCTTGATCGCGCGCATTATTTTAAGGGGTTGCCAGAACTTCTGCGAGCGCTCGAAGGGTTGCGGGAGCATGAGTGGCGATTGACGATTGTCGGGGACGGTGATTGGCGTGCGCGATACGAAGCGTTGTGTCGAGAGCTATATGTGAGCGATCGCGTCACATTTGCAGGGCGCGTGCAAAGCGACGCGCTTCCGGCGATGTATGCGCAGGCGGGTATGTTTGTGTTGCCGAGCGTGGATCGCTCGGAGGCGTTTGGGTTGGTGGCGCTTGAAGCGCAGGCGTCCGGCGTTCCGGTCATTGTGTCTGATTTGCCCGGCGTGCGAACCGTCATTGATCCGGGGAAGACGGGGATCCTTGCCAAACCAGGCGATGTCGCGTCGCTCCGTGAATCGCTAGAGACATTGCTTGGCGATGCTCCAAGACGCCAAGCCATGGGTCGCGCGGCACGCGCGCATGCCGAGCGCTACTCGTGGGACGTACATGTGGATATGCTTGAGCAGATGTACCATAGTGAGCCGTTGGAGGTGAGGGGTTAGAGATTGGAGGTCGCGAGGCCGTTCTATCCGAAACTACTCACAGGCTAACGCCCAAAAAGCCAATATGCGCATTCTTTTTGTCACAAATCTTTTTCCTAGAGAAGCGCGCGGCGGAGCGGAGCGCTTGGTTGAAGCGCTCGCATGTGCGAGTGTGCACGCCGGACATGAGGTGCACGTGCTTTCGACCACAAGCCGCCGCATGAGCGGCGTGGAAATTTCAAAACGAGACGGTCTAACGGTTCATCGCTATTGTCCGCAGTTGCCGTATCACTTGCTTGAAGATGCCGCACAGCCGTTGTGGAAGCGCGTGCGTTGGCATGTGCAAGACGTGCTATCAGCGCGTGTGAGTCATGATGTACGGCGCGCGGTCGAGAACATCGACGCGCACGTGATTTTCTCGCACAACATGCGCGGCATGGGATTGTCGCTCACGCGGGCGTTGCGTCAAGAGGGAGCGCAATGGGTTCACACACTGCACGATGTGCAGTTGCTCTATCCAAGTGGACTGCACTGGATGGTTCCGATACATGGTGTACAGCGTCTGTGGCAATCTTCCATGGTGATGCGGCCGTATCAGTTTGCGGTGCGGCATCTGTTTGGTGAGCCGGACGTGGTGATTGGTCCGACGGCGTACATCGTGGATGCGCACAAAGCGATGGGAATGTTTGAGCGATCGCGCGCGATCGTTCTAGAGAATCCGCTTGCGCATGTACCACAGGGAAGGAGAGTGCAATCACACACGCCGCCGCGATTTCTGTTTGTGGGGCAACTGGAATCACACAAAGGTGCGGATGTGCTTATCGAGGCGCTGAATCGCCTTCATGCACAGGTCGAAGTTACGATCGTGGGGAGTGGCTCGCGCCAGGACGAGCTTATGGAGCGTGCCATTACACTACCGGACTCCGTCAAGGTTTCTTTCTTGGGGAACGTATCGCACGAGGAGGTTCTGCGGATGATGATCGAGCACGACGTGCTCGTTTTCCCGTCGCTTGTAGCGGAAAATTGCCCGGGCGTTCTGCTTGAAGCGCGGTCTGTGGGACTGCCTGTCATTGCGTCGGATGTCGGCGGTGTTGCCGAGTTTGTTGATGTACATGCACTCGTGCCGCCAGGGGAGCCCCGTGCGCTTGCGCAACGCATGTGGCAAATCACAGAGCGACTGGCGCAGACATCACCGCAACCTGCACTCACTGCGGACGCGTATGTTCGGCGACTTCTTGCCCTGGTGAGCTGATGTCGTCGCGATGAAAAACAAACACCCACCCGTTACGGGTGGGTACTCGCTTTTTCTTGAGTAGATTATAGCAAATACAGAACACTTAGACATTGTCTGTCAAGCATCCAGTTGTGGATAAAGGTGTGGATAAAAGTACCTGGTACTTTTATCCACAACTGGTATTGGGTGCTCTTTATCTGATTTCGCCGCTATCAAACACAAACACCCACACGGCGCCGTCGTCCACGATAAAGTAGTCGTTAGTTTGCGTGCGCGCCCGCTCGATGGCCACCTCGGCCGACCACCAGTATTCATTCACCACAAAATATGCGCGATCAACGCCGGCTAAATCCATAGCCGCTTCTGCTCGCGCGTGCGTTGGATTGTCCTCAATCATCTCCAAAAACAGCGTGTACAATGGTCCGCCGGTCGGGACGGGATAATAAAACACATCTCCGCGCTCCCCGTAGTAATGCAAAAATCCGTTGTCCTCAATCGCGGCGGCCGACACGCTTTGATTCGCCAGCACAATGTACGGCGTTGACTTCGCATGAGAAGCAATCGACGCGACGGTATGATGGTCGCTTTGCGAGACGGTGAATCCGCGGCTGACGGTGTATGCATCGTGACGCGGATAAGCGGCGTAGGCGTTGGCGCCAATCGCGATGGCGAGTACGACCATTCCCACGGTTCGAATGAGCGGACGATTGAGCGAGAGCACGCGTTCGGTCACAAGCCCAATACCAAGCACGGCAAGCGGCAGGAGCACATGCAGACACAAATAGACGACACGGTCAATGTAGTTGGTTTGCTCGTAGTCAATGAGGAACGAAAAATCTCCGGTGACGGCAAGAATCGTCGCGTTCACAAAAAGGATGAGTGAAAGCAGAAGCAGAATGCGCCAGCGTTTTGAACGCATGTTCCACAAAATAACAGCGGCCGCTCCAACGAACGCAAGGAGCCACAGCCATCCGTTGGCGGTGATCCACGTCACCAAATCGCCCACCACATCAAAGCGCGTCGAAAAAAATGTTTGCGGAACGAGAGCACGTAAGCCGTTCCAATGGATCTGCCACGCGCTTTCTCCAAACAGCGTGAACGCGATGGGCAGGGAAACGGCGCTCGCGGCGGCGGTGATCCAAAACAGCACGCGGCGCAACGGCGAAAATGGGGCGTCCTGTGCAGATGGTTTGGAGAGCAAAAAAAGCGCGACAAACACCATGGCCGGAATACCGGTCAATGGATGCACAAGCAGCGTGGCCAGGGCCATCACTATCAACACGACCGGGTGTGTCCAGCGTTGTCCGGTCACGAGCTCTGGGAGCGCGAGAAACAAGAGCAATAACAGCCAGAGATACGACAGCCCTTGCGGCGTTGTATTGATATATGGGGAAAGAGGAACAAGCGCCGTGGCGATGCTTCCAAACGCCGTCGGGATGCCGCGCTTGGTGATGTGCCACACAGAGGCGGCGGCCGTGGCAGGCAACAGCAGTGCCGTGAGGATTGGCAGAAAAACGACGTCAACTGTGTGAGCATCGAGGGAGCCAAACAACATCACGACCAGTTCGAGCGCGTATTGTCCAATGTAGTACGGCGGTTTTGGCGTGATCGTGCCGTTTTGCGCAATGTAATCGAGCGCGGCTTGATGCAGAAACGGATCAAAGCCGTAGCCGAGCGGAAACACCATGACGGCAATACTCAATAGGGCTCCAAGAAGGACCATCGTGCCAATCAGAGCTAACCGCGCGTGCTGTTTTGCCGCTATGGAACACAGCCAAACAGCGGCGCTCACAAGAGCTAGCAGTATGAGCGGCGAGGTCACGAGCCATGGAGAACGGACGGCATCCATGGTCTGGAAACCGGATATGAGCAAGCTAAACGCGATGATGCTGATGACAAAAAACGCCCCAAACAGTCCAAGAGAAAGTGCCGCGTCTGAAGACGGCTCTTCGATGAACTGGCTTTCTTCAAAAAAATGCGCCGTCAGCCAACCTAAAAAAGGAAGCGCGATCATGACCCAAAACAGGTGCGATGCTGTTATCGTGCCAACGTAGTACACGGCACTGCCGAGAATCATGATGACGCACAGGCTTACGACGGAGCCAAGCAACAAACGCGTGCCGCGCAAATGCGATCCCCATGTGTGCGCAAAAAATCCGGCGCTCACGAGCGTGACGACGCCAAGGCCGGTAAGCGTGACGGCGGGCATTTCAAGCGCAACGGCCCCTGCAAAAAACATTCCTAGGCCAAGCGCGGTCAGAATGCTATACTTGAGCAATACAAAGCGTGACATAGCGTAATAGGATCTCTGTAGACGATAGTCTAACATGAAACAGCCAACGCGCGATCCGAGTAAACTCTATCCGCACGACCATGTGATGAAGTGGGTTGTGCTTCCGCTTATTCCAAAATGGATTACACCAAATCAGGTGACGATTTTTCGATTTTTGGCTACGCCGTTTGTGGTGTGGGCGCTCGCGATTGACGCGTACGCCTGGTCAATCCCTCTCTTTCTGTTTGTGGCGTTCACCGACATGATCGACGGCTCGCTCGCTCGCGTGCGCCATCAAGTCACTGAGTGGGGTACATTTTTTGATCCCATTGCAGACAAAATGCTCATTGCGCTCTCGGCTATCGTGGTGATTGTGCGCATGGTCGGATGGTGGCTTGCGACGCTCGTTATCTTTATAGAGATGGTCATTGTCTTGGGCGGTCTCATTCACAAACGCTCGGGGAACGTGCTTTCAGCAAATCACTGGGGGAAGGCAAAAATGTTGATGCAAGTGACTGGCGTGGGGCTTTTACTGTTTTCAGCGGCTCTCGACGGCGTGCCGGGACTTGTCATGGCCGGTGTGATTGTTCTGCTCGTTGCGGTCGTGTTGGCGGTGATGAGTCTTGTGACGTATGGTCTGTAACATGAGGCACTCGATACTCTGGGGAGGACTGGGAGCGCTTGCGCTCTTTTTTGCCTATGCAGCGTTGATGCTTGTCTCGCCAAGTGCATGGACATCACCTGACGAAGCTGCGGTTGCCTATGTGGCCGAGCACGGGTTGATGACGCTCGCGCCGTTTGGCAAAGCGCTCGGAGGGCTCGTCTCGCCGCGCAGTTTGATGGTTGTTGACGGTTCGTATGTACCGAGTAGTTGGGTTGGATTGGCCTTTGCGTTGCGTACGCTCGTGGTTTTAGGTATTCCGATTTCGTGGAGCGTTTTGCTGGTGCCGCTTGTTGCGGTTCTTGGCGTTATCAGTTGGAAAAGTATTGCCGCGCGCGTGAGTGGTCGCGAGGATGTTGGATGGATCGCGGCTCTGCTTTTGGCCGTGCACCCAGGATGGTGGCACTACGCTTTGCGTGGTTTGCATCCCAATGTACCTTTTGTTTCGCTGTTGTTGTGCGGTGTTTGGAGTTGGATGAAGGCGTTTGAGACTCGGCGTCCGTGGATGCTCGCGGGCACAAGCGGTGTGCTGTTTGGCCTGGCGGTTTTTGTTCGCGCGAACGAGGCCGTTTGGCTCGTTCCGTTGCTTGCAGTATTTCTCGTGTTTGCGTGGGCGCGCGCTTCCCGTCCGGTGCGTCATACCATGCGCATACCTATCGCGGCTGCCGTTGCGGGATTTTTACTCCCAATCATTCTGATGGGTGCGGTACATGAATACATTTATGGTTCACCATTTTCTGTTGGATACAACCGTGCTAGCGACCCCATTCCGGGTCTTGAGGTCAATGTTTTAGGGGATAACGCTTCACTTTTTTCAAGTGTGGTCAGAACCCTGTTCCCATTTGGTGTTCATGAACTGAACACTCTGCGCAATGTGTGGTCATTTCATGCAGCGTTCTTTTGGCCGTGGACAATCCTTTTTTTCTTTGGAGTTGGCTGGGTGTTTTTTGAGCGCCGTTCCACGACCAAGCCACTTATACTCATACTGTACACAGGCGCGATGATCGCGCTCTACTTGTTGATTGAGTACGGTTCGTGGCAGTTTCGCGATAATCCGGATCCGCGAGCGATTACCATTGGCACTTCCTACATTCGCTATTGGTTGCCGATCAGCGTGTGGATGACCCTCTTTGCTGCTTACGGAGTCGTGCGTGCGGTGAAAGAATTCTCGATGAGGACACGGCGATACATCTATGCGTTTGGCGGCACTGCTCTGGTGATGTTGAGTACGAGCATGGTCGTGTTTTCGCCGCAGGAGGGGCTTGTGCCGCTTTTGGCAACAGTAGAGGTTGATCAGGCGCATCGGTCATGGGTGATGTCGCAAACAAACGAGCGCGACCTTCTCATTGTGGACAGATCTGACAAATACCTCTTCCCCGAACGCTCTGTGATTGTGCCACTGCGCAGTGAACAAACATACGCCTCGATGCGCCTTGCCTACGATGCCGTGCAAGCACAAGGCGGCCGCTTGTTGTACTACGGTTTGACACTGCCGCCGCAGGATGTGGAGCATCTGAACACAGTGCGCTTAGCGTCTCACGGATTGCAAATTCAGGATCTCTCCACATGGGGGGATATGACTCTTTATATTGTGAGCGAGTAGCCCGTCATTGTGAGCTCCGTTGCGAGCGTGGCGAAGCGATCTATGAAGCAATCTTACGCCAGCATAGATTGCTTCGCTACGCTCGCAATGACAGAATGAAAGACATCAATATTATGTTTCTATTGCGCACCATCATTCGGTTCGTTCCCATCATCCTCCTTGTGTGGGTTGGAGTGTCAGCGCTTGATATGGATGGTTTCACGCGCGCTGTTTGGACACCTCGCGATCAGTCGCCATTCATTCACGGACTTCGTCCCACGAGTCGCGTGGAAGCAAGCGGCAACGCTATCCGATTGACCGGAGATCCCGTGTACCTTTCCGTATCGCCGCCGGGGGACTACGAGCGCGCGATTGTCAAGCTTTGGTTTCGTTCAAATCAACAGCCTATGGTGGAATTGGGAGCGACGGTCAACGCGCTTGCCGGGCAGATTCTTCTGTATCCGATTTGGCACCAGACGCTTGAACACATTTCTTGGCCGTCGATTCGAGAGGGGGACATCGTGCTTTATCAGCGCGTGCCCAAGTACATCGATGTATCCGATTTTCTTGATGCGCCGCCGGAGCTCTCTCGCATTGCCACATATCACGCGGAACTTCCGGAAACAAAAACACTGCCCGCATCGTGGATGCAGGGCGCGACGGCGTCTCTCACATCCGCATCTCTGCGCGGATTCCACGAGTTTGTCACAGTCACGGATGGCAAGGATGTTGTGCTCGACATCGTTTACATGGACATGAATCGAAACCCTGGTGCCGATCCCGTGACGGTTCGCGTGTATCAAAGCGGCCGTCTGCTCTTCGAAAAAACGATAAAAGACGATGGCGTTGAGGCCGATACGAACGCTTCGCTCGGCCAACAAAAACTGCACATTGCGGTTGAAAAACCCGCGGCGGGAATCGTCAAAGTGGAACTCAACGCCAACGCCGACGTGTATTGGCGCGAGATTCGTTTGTCGCTTCCAAAGATGACGTTTTTGTCGAATGTCACCGTGGGCGACGAAGTGGGGTATCTTTCAACGCCTCGCGCGGTGATGCTGTTCACGGATGCACAGCATTTGACGGTGTTTACGCGCCATGCCGAAGGCGTGCAGAAAGTCACGGTTGGCGATGAGGTCGTGGATGTGGCCGTTCCGCACGAGCGGTATCAGGTGGAGTCGCGCACGGCGGGACTCTCGTCTGTGCGCATCCCCCGCGGTGATGTGGTGCTCGTGACCGACGGCCTTTTGGCCTTTAGTGAAAGCGCGTTCTTTGATCCGTTTCCGGTTCGGCTCGACGACCGCACCGATTTGGAAAAGCTCAATGTGGATTATGTGCTCGCGCGCTATCAATCGCCGAAAAAGGAGGATGACTGGCTTGTGGCAGAGGCCGCGTTTGATCTTCCGAGTTTAGAACGCGAGCGAGCGATTGGACCGCACGGCGAACCGGTGGGACGAGCCGAGTCTTTGCGCTTTGTCGTTTCGGCTCCGCGGATCGGCGACCGCGACGCGAGTGTAGAAGTGGCTCGCATTGAAGTGGAGTTTGAGAGAGAGCCGCGCGGTTTTGCGGATGTGTTTCGCATCTTGCTAAGTAAATTGAAGGGCACGAGGATATGATGAACCGTGATGAACAACAGTGCACGGCCGCGACACTCTACCGTGTTTGCGCGTTGAGTTGGGTTGTGTTTGTGACAATTGAATTGTTGCGTCCGACGACTGTCACGCGCCTGTTTTCGCCTCATCTCTTTTTGGTTGCCTGTTTTGCGGGGGTTTTGTGGTACTATTTTTCCAGAAAGGCGCAATCATGACGATCTATGAACGATGAGACGATCTTCCAGAAAATACTCAAAAAAGAAGTTCCCGCCGACATTGTGGCCGAAGATGACGGAGCGTTGGCATTCATGGACGTGACGCCAGTATCTCCCGGGCACGTTCTCGTGATTCCAAAAGGTAAAACGGGGCAGAATCTCTACGATACGGACACAGATGCGATGGCGCCCGTGTGGCGTATGGTGCAGAGCATTGCGCCGCGCGTAGCACGGGCGCTCGGCGCCGACGGTTTCAACATCATCATGAACAACAAGGCGGCCGCCGGCCAGCGCGTTTTTTCTCCCCACGTGCACATCATCCCGCGATTTGAGGGCGACGGTTTGAAATCGTGGCCAAAGATCGAGCGCCGCGCAGAAGAAATTTCTGCCGATGCCGCCAAGATTCGCGACGCCTTGAAGGAATCGTGAGCTCGCGGTAACATCCAAATACTATGAAACTCCTCGTCACGGGCGGCGCCGGTTTTATTGGCTCAAATTTTATTCGGTACTGGCTGAAAGCGCATCCGGAGGATTCGCTGGTGAATTACGACGCGCTCACATACGCCGGCAATTTGGAAAATCTCAAAGATATTGAAAGCGATCGCCGTTACACATTCGTGCAGGGCGACATTGGCGACTTTGACACGGCGCGCGAGGCGTTGGAGGGCGTGGATACGGTGGTGAACTTTGCGGCAGAGTCGCACAACGATCGTGCCATTTTGGATCCCGGGATTTTTGTCAAAACGAACGTGCTTGGTACGCAGGTGCTTTTGGCGGCGGCACGTGATGCCAAGGTGTCGCGTTTTCATCATATCTCAACGTGCGAGGTGTTTGGCGATCTTGAACTCGATGAAGACCGCATGTTTCAAGAAAGCGATCCGTACGCCCCAAAGACTCCCTACAACGCTTCCAAGGCGGCGGCCAATCATCTGGTGATGGCGTACGCTCACACATATAAACTGCCTGTGACCATAAGCCATTGCGAGAACAACTACGGGCCATACCAGTTTCCCGAAAAAGTCATCCCGCTGTTTGCCACCAACGCGCTTGAAGACAAGCCTCTGCCGGTGTACAAGAGCAGTCAAAATCGCCGTCCGTGGATTCATGTGGACGATCACGCGCGCGCGATTGAAGCGATTCTGTATAAAGGGAGCATTGGCGAAGCGTACAACATTGCCACACAGGTGGAAAAATCGGTTGAAGATATCGCCGAGTATGTGCTCACGACGCTTCAGAAACCCGCTTTGCTCAAAACTTATGTTCCAGATAGGCTCCAGCATGACAAGCGGTATGCGCTGAATCCTGCCAAGCTCAAGCGCGACACCTCGTGGGAGCCGCGCGTTGACTTTGAAATAGGCATTCGTGAAACGATTCTCTGGTATCGTGACAACGCGGACTGGTGGCGGCGCTGTAAGTCGGGCGCTTATCAGGAGTATTACAAAACCTATTATTCAAAGCAGATTGGTGAGCTTGAACGTTTAGGGACCTCTGAAAAAGCCCAGCACGGCTCCGATGCGGCAGGATTCGTCCCGTCATCTCGGTCCGATTTCTAACCGATATGTCCATATCGCCTTCAAAACCGAACCGAGCGACGGAACAAATCCTGCTCGCACCGGACTCGCACTGGACTTTTACAGAGGCCCCTGTATGAAGATTTTGATTTTTGGTAAAGGATTTATTGGGCAACGCTGTGCGGACGCGTGGCGCGACGAGGCGGTGCTATCGGATGTGTTTGTTTTGACAAAAGACGACGCGGCGCGCGAAATCGCGCGAGTAAAGCCAGATGTCGTGCTCAACGCGGCGGGAGTTCGCGGCGTCCCGAATGTCGATTGGTGCGACACACATCAAATGGAAACGATTTGCGGGAATACCGTCTTACCGCTTCTTTTGGCAGACGCCTGTCAGGATGTGGGCGTCTACTTGCTCCATATCGGGTCAGGGTGCATTTTTTACGGCGACTCTCCGCATCCGGACAAGGCGTGGCGCGAGCACGATTTTGGGAATCCTTTGCCGACCTATTCGCGCACAAAGTGGGCGGCGGATTTGGCACTTTCGACTTTGCTGAATGTGGGGATTGCGCGCATTCGCATGCCCATTGATGCCGTGCCGTCCCCGGGAAATCTTATTGACAAGCTCGCGTCATTTGAAAAGGTGATTGATGTGGAGAACAGCGTCACCGTGATTGATGACATGGTGTCGGTCTTCTATCAACTCATGCTAAAGAAGGCCGAGGGAGTGTTTCATGCCACGAATCCCGGCACGGTACGTCACCGCGACATCCTTGCGTTGTACGAAGAGCTTGTGGATCCAGAGCATACAAATGAGTGGATTGAGAATGAACAGCTTGTTGCGCTTGGGCTCGCCGTGAAGGATCGTTCAAATAATTTTCTAGCATCCGAGCGCTTGAACACATTTGGTATTCATATGCGTCCCGCGCAGAAAGCGCTTCGTGATACGATGAATCGGTACGCTCTTGCAAAGAGGACAATGCAGCAAGCTGTGCCAGAGCCAATAGTTAATCGCCAATAGCATCCCTATGAAAGCCATCATTGCCGCCGGAGGACACGGCACCCGTTTACGTCCGATTACATGGACGCTCAACAAGCACTTGATCCCAATGCGGAACGAGCCGATGATTTGGAATGCCATCAAAAAGATTGCGGAAATTGGCGTCACGCAAATCGCGATCAACGTGAACCCTGGCGAAACAGACCTTCAAGAGGTGTGCGGCGACGGCGAGCGCTGGGGCGTAGAACTCACATACATTGAGCAATCGGGCGGTGCGGTTGGCATTGGACAAATTGTGTACAACGCACGCGAATTCATCGACGACGACGATGTGCTCTATTACCTCGGCGATAACATCATTCTCGGATCTCTTCAGCGATTTGTGGACCGGTTCGTCAACGACTCATTGGATTGTTGCCTCGCCTTTGCACGCGTGCGCGAGCCCGAGCGGTTTGGCGTGGCAATGTTTGACAAGCGCGGCAAGCTTTCGGGGTTCATTGAAAAACCAGAAATTCCACCGAGCGACTTGGCGGTGACAGGCATTTACCTCTACAAAATGAAGCCGCATCTGGAGGCATTCCGGCACATCTCGCCAAAGGATTCCGCTCGCAACGAGTACGAGATTACGCATATTCACGACTGGCTGCTCAAAAACGGCTACAAGGTTGGCTACGAAGAAATCACGGGTTGGTGGAAAGATACGGGAAAGGCGGAAGATCTGCTTGAGGGCAACCAACTCTTGCTCAACGAGATGACGATTGAGGAAGCATTGATTGATGAAACGGCGCAAGTGCATGAGACGGCGCAGTTGCAGGGGCGCGTGAAGGTGGGGGCGCACACCGTGATTGGACCGTGCACGCTCATTCGAGGCCCGGTGGTCATTGGTGACGGAGTAAAAATTTCTGACTCGTTTATCGGCCCGCATACATCTATTGGCAACGCGGTGACAATAGAAGGTGCTGAAATCATGCACTCGATTGTCATGGAGGAGGCTGTGATAAAAACGCAGAAGCGCATTCTGGACAGTATCATCGGCCGTGGGGCGGTGTTGAACGGGGAAATGATGGGCGTGAGTGGCGCACACAGCATGGTGATCGGGCAGAACAGTACGTTGACGCTTTAGTCATTGACTGCATTGTAAGATTTTGGCCAGTTGCTTGTTGATGTTCCGCTTTGCGCTATACTTCAAACAAATGCATTCGTAGAATATGAGCCCTGAAAAAAGACAAACACCGGAGGAAGCCCGATATCTTATTCGTAATCTCGAAAGAAGAAAAGGGCTTCTGGCGCGTATCTCAAAAAGAGAAGTGGGAGATATTCCTGATATTGTGATCAAGGATACACTCCTGAAGTTTTTAGACAAGAAGTATAAAGGAATGGAACAAGAAGAAATCAAGGATCTTAACAAAAGACTATTTGCACTCATCAACCGTGCTGCAGATCTTGTGACAAAGAAGCAAGACACCGCACCGGTCACATCGATGTATGCCTGTCAATACGCAGACGCTCGACCTATTGACGAACAGTCATACGGTGAGTTTCTAGAAGAAGTCAAGACTATCATAGAGCTTTGCAAACAACATCACATTTCTCTCAAATCCATCACGGGGATGCAACATGGTCTCGGCGTGCCTGATGTCAAGAAGCTCGATGGTCTGCTTGAATGGTGCACAAACAACGAGGTCGATCTCAAATCCATCACGGGGATGCAGAATGGTCTCGGCGTGCCTGATGTCAAGAAGCTCGATGGTCTGCTTGCGTGGTGTACGAACAGCAACGTTGATCTCAAATCCATCACGGGGATGCAGAATGGTCTCGGCGTGCCTGATGTCAAGAAGCTCGATGGTCTGCTTGAATGGTTCACAAACAACGAGGTCGATCTCAAATCCATCACGGGGATGCAAAATGGCCTTGGCGTGCCTGATGTAAAGAAGCTCGATGGTCTGCTTGCGTGGTGCAAGGATAACAGCGTTGATATTAAATCCATCACGGGGATGCAAAGTGGCCTTGGCGTGCCTGATGCCAAGAAGCTCGATAACCTGCTTGCGTGGTGCAAGGATAACAGCGTTGATATTAAATCCATCACGGGGATGCAAGTGGGCCTCGGCGTACCTGATGTAAAGAAGCTCGATGGCCTGCTCACATGGTGTACGAATAACAACGTCGATCTCAAATCCATCACGGGGATGCAAATGGGCCTCAGCGTACCTGATGTAAAGAAGCTCGATGACCTGCTTGCGTGGTGCCAAGACAATAAAGTTGATCTCAAATCCATCACGGGGATGCAGACTGGCCTCGGCGTACCTGATGTAAAGAAGCTCGATGGCCTGCTTGCGTGGTGTACGAATAACAACGTTGATCTCAAATCCATCACGGGGATGCAAGTGGGTATCCCATCGAAGGATGAGCTCAATAAGCTATTTCGAGGCAGAAGAGGTGATGAGAGCGCCGTGGAACAGGCCCCATAGGCCGTCGAACGGAGGGCATAGCTTTCATAGTGTGAGAACTATCGACTTAACGATCATCATTGTGTCGTGGAATGTGCGGGAGGCGCTGTTGTGCAATCTCGCATGTTTGTTTTCAACGAAGGATATGGTTGTCCGTGAAGTGATTGTGATTGACAATGCTTCATCGGATCAATCTGCGGCGGCCGTGCGCGAGCAGTTCCCGGAAGCGCGCGTGATTGAAAACGATTGGAATGCCGGTTTTGCTGCGGCGGTGAATCAGGGTCTTCGATGCGCGCGCGGGCGCCACATCCTTCTGCTCAATCCGGATATGCTGGTGCGCGAGGGCGCGCTTGATCGTCTTGTGCAGTGTCTTGAACAGAACAAACGCATCGGTGTGCTTGGCGGGAAACTTGAGTCGCACGATGGAACGGTCGTGCAGTCCGTTCGGCGCGATCCCGGTATTGTCGATCAACTGGCCATAGCGCTGAAAGTTCCCCATATTTTTCCGAGCGTCCTGCGCCGCTATCTCGCCGGCGATCTAGACTTGTCGCGATCACAATCTGTGGATCAATTACGCGGATCGTTTTTTGCCTTTTCGCGATCCGTTGCCGATTTGGTGGGGCCGTTTGATGAAGGGTATTATCTTTGGTTTGAAGAGGTTGATTTTTGCCGTCGTGTTCGCGAGGCGGGACTTTTGGTACATTTTGAGGCGAATATTTGCGCTGAAGATGCGGTAGGATTGAGTTTCGCGCAGGTCTCTACACGCAGGAAACAGCGACTCTTTATGCGCAGTCAACGATATTATTTCAAAAAATGGAACGGATGGGGCGCCTATCTTCTTTTTGTTGTCGTAACGCCGCTGGCTATTATTGCAGGCACATTTCATGATGCCGCGCGCTGGATGCGGAATCAAATATGACGCTTGCTGTTCAACTGGTTCTCTACCGAGGATCGTCCTATCTTCCTTCGCTTTTGGACTCGCTCCAATCGCAATCCGATTGCAACTGGACGCTCTTTGTTCGAGATCAAAGCGAAGACATTGCGGAACGTGCACACACGCATCAGTATCTTGAGATGTCGGGATTGCCGTATGTGTGGGACGAAACATTCGACAATCGTGGTTTTTCCGGTGGGCATCAGCGTTTGTTTACACGCCACGACGCCGATCTCGTGCTTCTTCTCAACCAAGACGCCATTCTTGGAGTAGAGTATATTCACGCTCTGCGGGAAGCGTTTGTAGATCAAAGCGTGGGCGCGGCGGCGGGCGTGATCTTTAAAGCGCAGTATAAGGACGGACGTTTTCACGCGCTCGATGAAATAGATTCGCAAGGCCTCGTCTGTCGGCGAACACATAAAGTGGAGGATCTCAAAAATGTTGAACACAAATTTGATTCAACCCCTTTAGAGGTTTTTGGAGTGTCTGGCTGTCTTCCCATGTATCGTCGCCAAGCGGTAGAAGCAACCAGTGTGGACGGGACTCTTTTCGATGCTCGCTACTTTATGTACAAAGAAGATGTAGATTTAGCTTATCGACTCAAGGGGGGTGGGTGGAGGGCGCTCACGGTTCCCCGAGCGATTGCGTGGCATCAGCGTACCTTTTCTATGAGGCAACGGTTTGCCCAAACCGACAGAGCGCGCTTTGAGTCGTATCGAAACCATCTTTGGAATCTTGTGAGTCATGGGGCTTCGCGGTCCGTGCGCGGCGATCTGTGGGTGGTGATTCCATACGAGATGATCAAAGCACTGTTTGTGATGCTGACGGCGCCGCGGTTGTGGTGGAGGGCCATAAAAGAAACCCATGATATGCTTCCCGAACTCAAAAAAAAGCGTATATTTTATGAACGCACGCATGCCTGACATCGCCGTCATTGTGGTCGTGTACAACAAACTGCATCCGCAGTGCTTGCCAACGTTACGGCGCGTGATTGAGCGCACAAAGCTCAAAGTGGATGTGGTTGTCGTGGACAACGCCTCACCCAACTTGGATGTTGCCGCTTTGGTTACCAAAGCCTATCCACAGGCACATCTCATTGTGTGCCGCTTGAATCGCGGGTTTGGGAGCGCGTGCAATCGCGGCGCCAAGGGGTTCAAAGCCGGCACATATTTCTTTTTGAATCCGGATACGATCTTGACGGACGATGCTTTGTTTGAGCAATTGCATGCCTTTATCAAGCGATATCCAAAAGTGGGTATCGTGGCTCCGCGAACACATTATTTGGATGGCTCGTTGCAAGAAACGTGCCGACGTTTTCCCGCATGGCATATGCCTATCGCGCGGCGCACGCGCCTTATGGCACCTCATCGCGGTAAGCGATACGTTGATGAATTTCTGATGAAGGATTTTGATCACGAAGCGGAGCGCATGGTGGATTGGGTGCAGGGTTCGGCGATCATGATTGACGCCGCACTTTTTCGCGAAATCGGAGGGTTTGATGAACGCTTCTTTATGTATTTTGAGGACGTGGATTTGTGTCGGCGATGCTGGGAGCGCGGCCGTCCGGTGTACTATCTTCCTTCAGGCACGATCGCGCACGAATACACGCAGGGATCAGCCAAAGTTTCCGGTCCGCTCGCGGGACTTGTCACAAATCGCTTGGCACGCGCTCATGTGCAAAGTTGGTTGCGTTATTTGAGCAAATGGGGATTATGATGCCGTACATTGCGGTCCAAGTCATATCTTATTGCTCAAAAGACGCGGAGGAGGATTTGAAGCTTCTGATCTCGTCGCTCGAGCGCGTACGCTATCCGCAAGATCGGTGGGAGCTTATCTTCATTGATAATCCATCGCCGCAGGGAATGATGCGCGGCTGGATTGAGGCAACTGTTCTGCCGAAAGCGGGTGTGACTCTGCCTCGTGTGCGGCTCTTGTGTTCCGATAAAAACGATGGTTTTGCCGGCGGACATCAGCGCGGTTATGAGGCGCGGTCCGCCGAAACGGACGTTCTGTTTCTCTTGAATCAAGACGCGTACATTGAGCCCGATACCATCACCCATGCGGTGGCGGCGTTTGACGACTCTCACATCGCGCTCGTGCAGTCGCAGATTCGTCTTGCACAAGATCCATCGCGTTTGAATGTGCTTGGCAATTGTCTGCATTTTTTGGGTTTTGGATTTTCAGACGGCAACGGACAAACGCCCGCAGAGGCCTCACGTTCGCGTTTGCCTCATTTTTTTGGCAGTGGCGCGGCGCTGTTTGTTCGTGTTCAAGCTCTAGAACCGTATGGCTACCTCTTTGATCCCGTATATTTCATGTATCACGAAGACGTTGATTTGTCGTGGCGCATGCGTCTTTTGGGGTTTGATATTGCATTTCCAGAGAATTCCATTGCTTATCACCGATACGAATTCTCCCGCAGTACCGCAAAGTTTGTGTGGATGGAACAGAATCGCTGGCGCACGCATCTCTCGCGATTGAAATGGCGAACACTTTTGGTGTTCATGCCGGCGTGGGTTTTGATGGAGTTGGGAGCGCTCGTATTTGCCGCTCGTAGCGGCTATCTTGGAAAGCGCCTTTTTGCCTATCGCTTTTTCTTTGATCCAAACGTCTGGAGTGACATCAAAAAACGACGCCTTGAAACGCGCCGTCTTCGCCTGCATACCGACCGTGACATGCTTGCCATGATGGTCGGTCGCTTGACTTCACAAGAGGTCGAAAACGTCCTCCTGAAATATCTCGTAAACCCTCTCCTCAATGTTTATTTCCGGGGACTTTTGCGATTCATCGTCTGGTGAAGATCGGTGAAAAAGCGGCCGCGAAAACAGTCCGGCATCCAGCGCGTTGCGCCCGATGACGTAGAGAAAACGTCCCGACTCGTCCGTACCAATGTCTTCAATGGCGTCGAGCGTTCCAAGCGATTGCGTCAGGCGATGCCCAAGTCCGTTGATTTCGATGGCAAATACTTCGGTGTTCGTTGCATAGAATACGTATCCGGGATGGCGAATGGTCCAGTGCACGGCCACAAGTGGCTGGCTCAAACGCGTGAGCGTGGTTGAGCGTAAGGTCTCCGTGTTGTACAACTGGACGGCATACGCATCGGCGTAGAGCAATGTTTGCGGGCCGATCCATTCGTAGGAGAGTGCCGATTCAACCAAGTGAAGCGGCGTTTGCATATCGGAACGATTGATGAGAACGATGCGTCGTTGAGACGGTTGTTCCAAGAGCGTGTGTGTGTTGCGCTCGTCCACGACCATGTACTCTCCTTTCGGGAGACGAGCGATTTCGTTGCCGCTTGTCGCTCGCACGACTGTTGCCGTGTCCTCCTGCGTGAGCGTGACCGTGGTGGTCACGGTGTTTGTGGTGTTCGTACGTGTGTCAATCTGCACGAGAAGCTCCGAGGCATTGCGGATGATGAGGTGATCGTCGTCGCTCCATGCATGCACGAGCGCGTTGTTTTCGACGGTGCGGTACGCAAGACGCGCTCTCAGACCTTTGTCGTCGGTAACCCACACTTCCGTCCATCCATTCTCGGTCGTGATCCACGAGAGGCGCCGACCGTTTGGACTCAAGGCGGCTGAAACAAAAGCATGTGGAACCGCGAGCATGAGTGCATCGCTAGAAAACAGGACCACGGCTTCCGCAAACGAAGTTTCCCCGCTTTTTACGGTGATGGTTTTTTCCCACGGTGCGTGATCCTCGAGCTCCATACGCACGACGTGTTCGCCCGGTCGTATCCATTTTACGATGCTCGGTGACCGATCGCGACGCTCGCGTCCATCCACCGAAATCGTTGCTCCGCGCGGCGTTGTTGCCAAGAGAAGCGTTCCGGTTTTAGAAAGCCCACTTTCCGGAAACCATCGGTATCCTGCGGTGTAGAGGAGTGCGAGAGGCGCCGTCAACACAAAAAGAAGGACGAACACATAAAAGAGTTTTCTTCGCGTCTGCATACGTGTGTGAGCATACGCATCGGACGTTGTTTTTGCAAGGGGCGCGGCACTCCTGTATGATGGGGCTTCATGCTCCCATTTCTCGCAAAAATCAAACAACAGCAACCCATCGTGTGGGCGGTCGCGGGTCTTGTTGTCACGGCGGTGTTTTCGGTTGGCTTTGCCGTAGGTCGCACGCAGACGCAAAGTGTTGTGCTCGAAGACGGCAGTGTCATTGGACTGAAGGAAGTTCGCGAGCGCGCGAATGACGTGGAGTTTGCGCTGTTTTGGGAGGTATGGGACATGTTGCAGAACGACTATCTACGAGGGCCGGTTCCGGAAAAGGATTTGTTTTACGGTGCCGTCAACGGATTAGTAGATGGGCTCAACGATCCATACAGTGAGTTTTTTGATCCACGAGAGGCCGATGTGTTCGAAAGCGATTTGGAAGGGAAGTTTGAGGGGATTGGCGCGGAAATTGGCATTCGTGAAAATCAGCTCGTCATCGTATCGCCGCTGGTGGATTCACCGGCAGAGCATGCGGGTATTCAAGCAGGCGACAAGATTTATTTTATTGACGATGTGGACACGGCCGAGATGTCGGTTGACGAGGCCGTGCGGCTCATTCGCGGACCGCGTGGCTCCACGGTCGTGCTGACTGTTTCGCACAACGGCATCGAAACGGTTGAGGAGATTTCGATCGTGCGCGACGTGATACGCATTGATTCGGTCACATGGGAGGTGACGGACGATGGTGTGGCGGTGATTCGTATTGCGTTTTTCAATGCCGATACGGCGGCGCTGTTCAATCGCGCCGTTGTGGAGCTCATGCAGGAGGATGTGAGCGGTATCGTGCTTGATTTGCGAAACAACCCCGGCGGATTTCTCGATCGCGCCGTCTCGGTGGCGGGGGAATGGATCGGCAATGACACGGTGGTGATTGAGCGCAATGAAAATGGGGACTTAGAGCGCTTTCCGTCAACGGGCGTCGGGCGTCTTCAGCGCATTCCGACGCTTGTGCTGGTGAATGGTGGAACGGCGAGCGCGTCCGAGATTGTGGCTGGCGCTTTGCAGGATTATGGATTCGCGACGATTTTGGGAGAGCAAACGTTTGGGAAGGGGTCAGTGCAGGAGTACCGCGAGCTCGCGGACGGTTCGGCGGTGAAAATCACCATCTCCGAGTGGCTCACGCCGCTCGAGCGCTCCATTGATCAGAATGGGATTGCGCCGGATGTGGAGATTGTGTTCGATTTGGAAGCCTATAAAGAGGGAATAGACGTACAACTTGAGGCCGCGCTCAACGCATTGAAATCGAACGCGTATGGCGACCCGTCGTGAAGTGTCATCGGGCGGCATCGTGTTCAAGGTCACAAAGAAGGGAGTGGCGGTCGCGTTCATTCGCGACTCTGTGGGGAAGTGGACATTTCCGAAGGGCCATGTCGAGCGCGGCGAAACCATTGAACGCACGGCGCGGCGCGAAGTGCGTGAAGAAACTGCGCTCAAGAACTTGCGGCTTGTGCGCAAGCTCGGAAAAATCACGATCACGTTTGAGGATAGGCATGTGCGCAAAGGCGACACGGTCGTCAAGGACATTCATTACTTTTTATTCGAAGCGCCTCCAAACGCGCGCGTAAAACGACTGGTGCCGATGGAAAGCGGCGAGCAAATTCAGGCGGCGCGTTGGGTGGGGCTCAAGGAAACCAATCAGCTTTCGGCGTACGAAGACATGGAGATCATCGTAGAAAAGGCTGTTTTGCTCATCGCGCGCCAAGTGCGCAAGCGTCACAAGAAAAACCCGTTTAGTTAGGGGCTCCTCTCATGACGGACATCGCAAAAGGATTTTTTCTTCTCTTTCGAGGTTGGCGCGCGATCACAAAGACGCGCGGGGCGTTGCGTTTTGCATTGATTCCCGTCGTGCTCAATCTCGCCATCTTTGGTCTTTTTGTTGTGGCGCTCGTCGTGTGGATACTGCCATGGCTCGTTTCCTTTACCGCTTCTATTGCGTTTAGCGCTGTACTCAAGGTTATCGTTTGGGTGGCGACGTTGCTCCTTGTGCTTATCGCATACGCGTTTCTTTTTCCCATGATTGCCGAGGTGATTGGAGCGCCATTTTACGAGGAGATCGGTGTGCGCATAGACAAAGAAGCGCGCCGGCCGATTGTTGAACGCGCGTGGTATGTGGAAGTCAAGCTCGCCGTTGACCAAGAGGCACGAAAACTGGTGGTCGTCGTCGCGTTGTCGTTTCTGATATTCGTTCTGCAGTTTGCACCCGTCATTGGACAGGGATTGAGCGTCGCGATCGGTTTTGCGGTTCTCGTGTTGACGCTCGGTGCCGACAGCGTTGGTCCGGCGCTCGCGCGGCGCGGGCTGATGCTGTCGGATCGCCGCAAATGGGTGCTTGCCCATCTACGTCCGGTCGTTGGGATGGGGTTAGCCAAGGCGCTGGGCCTTATCGTTCCCGTGCTCAACATCGTCGTCTTGCCAATGGCGGCGGCAGGCGGCACAATACTGGTACAAGAATTTGATGAGTAGTGAATATCCAATTTCCAACCTCCAATTATGAAAGTGATCCTGATGGAAAACATCAAAGGGAAGGGATTTTGCGGCGACGTCATTGAAGTGAGCGACGGCTATGCGCGCAACTTTTTGTTTCCGCAGACACTCGCCGTGGAAGCAACGCCCGATGCGTTGAATCGCATCGCGGCACAAGATCAGAAGGCGAAAAAGGAGGCGAAGCGTTCTCACAAGGCGGCGCGTGTGGTGGCCGATGCGCTTGAAGGAGCCGAGCTTACGGTGACGGCGAAGGTGAACGAAGACGGGGTGCTGTACGGCGCCGTTTCTTCCAAAGAGATTTCTGCCGCGGCGCGCGCGGCGGGCATCGCGCTCAAACCAACTCAAATCAAAGACCACGAACCGATCAAAGAGCTCGGAGAATATAATCTCGAAGCAGAATTTCCCGGTGGCTACGAGGCTTCGTTCCGTGTGATGGTTGCAGATTCCGACTCGAGTGAATCTATATGAAGAAAACGCCAGAACAAATTTCATCACCCGAACAGTCAAAGAGAATGTGGAAAGTGCTCGTTGAGATGGAGGGGTATGGCAGGGATGGTGAAGAAATAACAGGCGCGGCTCTCTATGAAGAGGTCATCGTTGAAGCCATGACCGCGGACGAAGCAGAAGATATTGCGGCAAATCAGGACTTTGGTAATCGGAGAGTGAGTGGCGTAGAAGAACCCGAGGAACTCGCAGAAAATAGATAAATTTCCTGTATTCATATTGGGTACAACGAATCATTTTGCCGGTTGGACACAAACTGATTTTATTGCGTTGAGTGAGCGACTGGAGAAGTAAGATGTCGGTTACTATGTTCATGCTGGCGATCTCATTCTAGCTTGACATGCCAATAAACCTGCGATATAGTCCAACCTGCCAAAACGGAATGCGCCTTTGGCGCTCCTCCGTTTGCTGATTTCTAATAACGACCCTCTATGGCACATAAAAAGGCGGGCGGGTCCACCCAAAACATCCACGATTCGAAAGCGAAGCGGCTGGGTGTCAAGCGTTCCGACGGGCAGGCGGTCGGCGCGGGAGAGATTCTCGTGCGACAGCGCGGATCCAAAATCCACGCCGGAAAGAACGTCAAAGTGGGTGGAGATGACACAGTCTACGCGGGCATTCAGGGCACCGTGAAGTTCACCACGCGCATGGCGCGCAATTTCACAGGCGTTCTCAAAAAGCGTAAGTTTGTGCACATTGTTCCGTCCGAATCAGGAAAGTAAACGACTGCACCAAACTGCAGTCGTTTTGGTATACTTGGAGACAGTGAGTGGTGAGTACTGCATAGTGGCCGGACAGTAAGACCTCGCGGAATGTCATTGCGAGCGCCCATTCCGTCATTGCGAGGTCGAGCGGGATGAAGAACATGCCATTGAGGCATGCTCGAACCGTGAGACGGGTACTCCGATGTGCGCAGAATTGCGCACCGGAGTGCCCCGAGCATCAAGCCGCGAAGCAATCTTATGCCAGTCCGTCATTGCGAGTTTGACGAAGCAATCTTATTTTCGCGTAGGCTTGCGTATAGATTGCTTCGCTATGCTCGCAACAGTGCTCGCAATGACGAACTGGTGGATAGTACGACTCTCGACTTCTGACCTCTGCCTATGAAAAACGTAAAAAAAACCATTGAAGAAATCTTAGAGCGCGAAGTGCGGCCGCGGCTTGCCATACACGCCGGCAATATCGAGTTTGTCGATTTTGACGAAGTGACGGGTTGCGTGTCGGTGCGCCTTCTTGGGATGTGCCACGGATGTCCGCTAGCATCGCTCACGTTACAGCACGGCATTGAGGCTCTCCTCAAGGAGCGCATCAAAACGGTCGTGTCAGTTGTCGCCGTCGTATGAGTGCCAAACCATCAGCATCGTCCACCATCATCTGGCGTTCGCGCGGCATGAGAGCGCTTGTGGCGGCCGTCGGTTTATTATTGCTCGTCGGATGGATGATCAGCTTTTGGCGATTTCCGGCCTTTGGAGCGCAAGGCGAGGTTGTCCCTTTGCACTACAACATCTATTTTGGCGTAGATAGCGTCGGTCCGTGGTGGCGCATTTTGATGATTCCGGGTTTTGCCACACTGGTCTTTGGACTCAACGTGCTTATTCTGTTTGGAAAATCCCAAGACGATCGTATGATGGCAACGCTCTTGCTGATAACATCGTTTTTAGTGGCGCTCTTGTGCGACGTAGCGCTTGTTTTCATTCTGCTCGCAAACGTCTAGGGTATGGATCCCGCGCAACTGGTTCGTCTCATCGTGCTCTCGGCACTTACGTTTGTCGTGGCCATTGCGTGGACGCCACTGTTGACGCACGTGTTGTATCGTTTCAAGCTCGGTAAAACGATTCGCAGTGCATCTTCTGCGCCGATTGCGTCCAAATTGCACAAAAAGAAATCAGGAACGCCGACGATGGGAGGCGTTTTGGTATGGTTGACCGTCCTCATGGTGGCATCCGCTCTGCTTGCGGTGTGGACCTTTGCGCCCCATTCTCTCGTGGGAGAGTTGAGTTTTTTGACGCGTTCGCAAACGCTCCTTCCGCTTGGCGCGCTGGTGGCCTCTGCGCTCATTGGGCTCGTGGATGATTATCTGAACGTCAAACGTATCGGTCCGCACGGAGGGGGCATTAGTCTCCTGTATCGTTTAGGACTCTATACGATCGTTTCGGCGATCGGCGCGTGGTGGTTTTTTTTCAAACTCGATTGGGATGTGTTTCACGTGCCGTTTCTTGGCGACTTTTCCGTCGGCGTTTGGTACATTCCCATCTTTATCATCATCGTGGCGTCCACGGCATTTTCGGTGAACGAAACCGATGGCCTCGACGGCCTTGCCGGCGGCGGACTCATGGCGGCGTTCGGCTCATTTGGGGCGATCGCTTTTGCGCAGGGGCGTTTTGATTTGGCGGCGTTTTGCGCGGCGATTCTTGGTGCGCTCTTGGCTTTTTTGTGGTTCAACATCAATCCGGCGCGTTTTTTTATGGGCGATACGGGCGCGATGGGGCTCGGCATTACGCTTGGGATTGTTGCGATGCTTACCAACATGGCGCTCCTGTTGCCCATCATCGGCCTTGTGTTCGTGATCGAATCGTTGAGCGTCATTGTCCAAACGATATCCAAAAAGCTCCGTGGCAAAAAAATCT
>Ga0155246_104_pt2 | contig 37157 bp, 31 predicted proteins | sample RifCSPhighO2_02_FD_106214 | JGI IMG/M metagenome (GOLD analysis project Ga0155246, IMG submission 106214) | Candidatus Uhrbacteria bacterium RIFCSPHIGHO2_02_FULL_53_13 | reverse complement strand
CGATTTCATATCAGCGTCGCTTGAGTTTGTAGACTTTGATCATTTCTTCGACAGCCTTTTTTTCGTTTCCTTTCTTCATCTGATCCACGACGCAGGCGCTCAAGTGACTCTCGAGGAGCATGTCCTCGACGCCGGAGAGGGCCTGTTTGATGGCAGACGTTTGCGTAATGACGTCAATACAATACGCGCCGTTGCTGATGAGTTCTCGCAGACCGCGGATTTGGCCTTCGGCAATATTGAGTCGCCGAAGAATGTTGTTGGTATTGTGGTGCTCCATAGAGGCCGCCACTATATACCCCCATAGGGTATTTGGCAAATGAGATGTTCAAGTTGTTCTAATGGTTCATTCCGAACGCTTGCCCTTCTGTCATTGCGAGTCTATTCTAGTGTGTCATTGCGAGTTCGACGAAGCAATCTTATGCAAGTGATTAGATTGCTTCGCTATGCTCGCAATGACGGAACAGGTGAGTGCAATGACGGAAAGGGCTAACAATGATGACTTGCGAGACCACACCAGCCCACCACTCATCTCTTTACATCGCGAAAGAAATGTGATGATATGACCGTGTCATGAGCGCTACAGGTTCCACCTACGCACTTTGGGATGATTTATTGAGGCGTTTGGACGGCGGATTCAACGATGTGTCTGCCATCATCACAACGGTCGAGGAAATTCTCGCCGTGATGTATTGTCGCTCCGCCGGTGCTTTGGGGATTGAAGTCGAGCGACACGCTAAGGCGTTGAAGGGACTATTGGAATGGTTGAAGGAGCGCACGCCCGAACAGGCGCGTGCCGAGGCCGCGCTCATTGCGCGCAGTACTCCGCCTATCGCCCTGTCCGATGAGCGGCGTGTGATTCGCTTGGTGTTTGAGCGATTGGAGCTGTTATGTCCGCCCAATCATAATCACACGCTCTTCACGATCGCTGTTATTTTGGACGAGCTCGCTCCTGTCTAAGATTTTTCGTAAGCGCCGCTGGTCTCTTGCCGGCGGCGATCTTGTATACTGTGTAGGGATCTCTGCAAAAGTCAGAGTAGCGTGGCCAGTACGAGCCGGATTTGTTCCGTCATCTCGGATCGGTTTTGAAGGCGATATGGACATATCGGTTAGAAATCGAACCGAGATGACGGGGCAAATCCTGCCGTAGTGGAGCCGTGCTGGACTTTTGCAGAGGTCCCTGAATATGCAGGTGATTCACAAAGCCATTCGTGCGTTTGCCGAAACGGTCGCTCTCAACAAGGGACGTGCGTTTTTTGTTGGAGGTTCGGTGCGCGACGAGATGCTCAACGCGCCCATCAAGGACATTGACATTGAGGTGCACGGCATCTCCCCGCGCGCACTGCGTAAGATTATCGAAAGTCATTTTGCCAACGTCGAGGAAGTTGGCGCGGCGTTCGGCGTGCTTCACACCACTATGGAAGATGTGGAAGTGGATATTTCACTTCCGCGCCGAGATTCGAAAATTGGACAAGGACACAAGGGATTCGCCGTGGATGTAGATCCGTTGCTCTCGCCAAAAGAGGCTCTGCGCCGCCGTGATTTCACCATCAACGCGATGCTCAAAGATGTGCTGTCGGACGAAATCGTGGATCCGTTTGGTGGACGTGACGATTTGCGTGCGCGCATTTTGCGGCCGGTGGATTTTGCGACATTTGTGGAGGATCCTCTGCGCGTTCTGCGCGCCGTTCAGTTGACCGCGCGGTTTAATCTTGCCGTGAGCGACGACGTGAAGGCACTCTTGCGTTCCATGGTGCCGGCGCTCCAAGAACTGTCGCGCGATCGTCATCGCGATGAATGGCGCAAGCTGTTTTTGAAGGCGCACACTCCTTCGCGAGGTCTTGAACTGGCGCGCTTAATTGGCGTGTTTGACGCACTGCCCATCGTAGCGGCCATGAAGGCCACGCCTCAAGAACCGGAGTGGCATCCCGAGGGCGATGTGTGGATTCACACGGGAATGGTGTGCGACGTAGCGGCAAAGTTGTGTAAGCGCGAGCGGTTGGAGGGGGCTCTGCGACTGGTGATTATGCTTAGCGCATTTTGCCACGACCTTGGAAAACCGGAGACAACGCAAATGATAAAGGGGAGAATTCGCTCGCATCAGCACAGCCATGTTGGAATTCGCCACGTTCGGGATGTGCTTGAATTTTTTGGTATGGAGTCCTTGCGCGATACGGTCGAGCCGCTCGTGGCGTATCACTTGACGCCGTATGATCTGTATCACCAACAGGTATCCGACTCTCCGCCTGGAGACGGCGCTATTTTCTCACTTGCGCGGCGCGTGCATCCGGCAACCATCGACCACCTGTTGTTAGTGGCTGAAGCGGATATGCTCGGGCGGGGCCCGTTTCTCGATGACTTTGCTAAGAGCGAAAGGCATGCGGCGTTAGACTGGTTGGGCGACCGCGCATGCACACTCGACGTACGCGATCGTCGTCCGCCGGACGTTATTCGTGGGAACGATTTACTCGCACTTGGTATGAAGCCGGGACCGCACTTTGGCAAGATTGTGCGCGCGGCGAACCTCTGGCACGACTGCGCGCATGTGCAGAAAGCGGAGATTTTTGACCGCATAAAAACGCTCGCCAAAACGGCGAGTGATGACACGGATTGGGAACAGCTCCTCACGGATGTTTCGGGGGTTTCAAGGTGACCGTCAACCACAAGGCTAGAAACGCGAACGTGAACATGGAGAGATCGTTTTTGAAAAACGGTACGTCCACAAGGCCGTGGACGGTCATTTCCAAGAGCGGAAGAGATGCGAGAATCGAGAATCTGGAACCGTGGATCCACGACTTACCGATGGTGAGGGCAATGACGGCGAATCCAAGGAGTCCTAGCATCCCAAGCTCAACCCAAATGTTCAGAACGATATTGTGAGGGTATTGGAAGATTTCAAAATGTTCGACGGTGTGAAACGGTCGGACGGCGGTGGGGTAGTTGTTTGTGCCGACACCGAACGCGAATGTCCGAGTAGACGCGGTGAGTAGGTTCCATGTCTCCGACCACTGCGCTGTACGCGTTTGGCCGGACCAATCTTGCAGGAGCACCTTTTGCCGAAGCGGCGACACGCCAAGTAGAACGATAAGAAGAACGGCGAGCGCGGCGCCTCCAACAAGCAGGCGCTGTTTGAGTGGGCGATGTATGAGATAAAACGCCCCAACTCCCATAGCGAAAATGGTGCCAATGAGCGCCGCTTCCGTTTGTGAAGCGAGCATGGCAAGCAGTCCAAGGACGATGACACCAACGTACCACATTTCTGACGATCGTCGGAAAATGGGCATCGGTTTTCTGTAGAGTAGTGTGGCAAAAAGGAACACGACGATTGGCGCCACAAAGTGTCCAACGGCATTCGGATAGGGGAAGATACTGGTTGCGCGGCGCTCCACGAACCACTCAATGGGGATGGTGATTCCCGTGGACCACTGCACGAGGGCCCAAACGCTAATCATGGCGGTTGGAATCGACAGCGCGCGCGCGAACAAAACTATTGGCTGGTGTGCATGGTATCGATCCTGTTTATTGATATGAAGCAACATCAACCCGAAGAGCGCTGGTTCCACGAGGTAACTTTTGAGGATGCCAAGCGAAGAAAGCAGATCAGAAGTTTGCGTAAGGCCGAGAACTCCGCCTACGAATAGGAGAAGCACGCCGCATCCAATCCACCGCACAATCGGGTGCAAAAGCAACTCACGGAACGATACGAAAAATTCACGATCGTAAAAAAAGCGTACAAGATAAGCGACGAGCAAAACGGTGAATAGGACCTCGAGCAGTGTTGTTGGCAGAGGCCCGACATTGAATCGAATCAGATACACGGGCAGTGACGCCAACAAAACAAACGCGCCCCAATGGAGAGAGCGCCAGCAGATGGCGGCAAATAACACGAGGGCCGCGACAATGCCAATCACAAACATCATACGCGTGGGAGCATGGACTTGAGCGTGGCAAGGCGCACGCCGCCAAGCGCCACGACGCTTACGCCGTAGAATGCGGCGCATCCGATGACGACAACGAGCAAGTTCCAGACGTTCGTGTTGCCGACCCACTGCAAGTACAAAAAGCCCAGCGCGGTCATGGCGCACGCTGACAAAAGTCCGACGCCAAAACTCTTGAATCGCGGTGCGAATGCGGCGGTTCTACGCACCATCCAAAATGTCAAACACATGATCATCGCCTCCGAGACGATGGTCGTCCATGCCGCGCCGAGTGCACCGTAGCTTGGAATGGTTGCCAAATACAGGACGACTGCCACGATGGCCGTGATGACAAACGCCGGAATAATGGCGCGCTGTTTGTTAATAGCCACGACCGCGTGTGAAAACAGAATCCCAAAGAACACAAACGTGTTGGCAAGCATCAAGAGCATCAAGTATGGCCCGGACGCGCGGAATTCTTCGCCGGCGGCAAGCGCCATGAGCGGTCCGGCTACAATGAATGTACCGCCCAAGATTGGTAGGGAAATGATGGCGAACAAATCAAATGCCTGTTGCAAGAGCGCGTGCAGTTCTTGGCGGCGCTTGGTGGTCCACGCCAACACAAGCATCGGCAAAATCAGTCCCATGAACATGGTCGGTACAACGCTAATCACGTCGAGTACTTTATACGCGGCGCCGTACAAGCCAATCTCCTCACTCGATCGGTAAAATGACATGAATACAATATCGCCTTTGAGGTACAGCAGGTTGAAAAAGATCGTCGCGGCAATGGGCCAACTGCGTGAGATGAATGTGACGATGGTTTTGTGGTGCCACGTAAGGCGAATGCGCGTGAACGAGCGCGCGAAGAGGATGTTGATGAGCGCCATCAAGGCGTTACCGACAGCAAACGCGCCCATCATGTGCGGTACGGAGACTTGAGTGGTTGCAAGAACGACGATCAAAATGAGAATGATGCCTCGGCTTACGGCTTCGGCAGTTGCCGGGCGCCACATGGACAAATGTTTTTGGAAGACGCCGATGAACATTTGCGAAAGTGTCATGAAGAAGAACGAAAATGCGCCCACGGCGATGGTGGCGCGCACGATTGGGTCGTACGGCATGAACGCGCCAACGAGCGCCGCGAGGCCGAACAGCACGATGCCCGAGACGATGCGCACGGTCATGGCGCTTGAGACAATGCGTGACTCGTCGGCGTCTTCCTCCGAAATCATCTGCGTCGTGGTGAGTGTAAAGCCAAAATCCACAATGGCGCCAGCGACGGCCAAAAAGGTAAACGCGAGCGTGAAGTGGCCGTATCCTTCGGCGCCGAGTGCGCGCGTCATCACAGCAATGGTGAGAACGCCAAATACCGTGCCCACGAAGCGGCCCAGCATTTGCATCGCGGTATTGGATGCGATTTGGTGAAGTTTAGACATGATGGGGATTATACAGGATGGAGGGTGTTGGTTATAGGTTGACGGTTGATGATTTGTGTGCTATACATACCAAGCTATGAAATTGTTGCGGCTCGTGTTGTATGCCATAAGTTTTGTAGTCATTTTGAAGTTCTTGTTCCAGTACCCCATCTATACATCGGTGGGCATTGCGATCGTCCTGATCGGGATTGGTGTTTGGATCTATGGGTATACGCGCGATGTGCAAAGAGCGCTACTCGTGCTCTTGAGTGCAAGAGAACGGTCCCAAGCGATGAGCGGAGAGGCAATTCTCATGCACACTGCCATCAGCCAGGTTAGGCGTCGTGGGGACGATGCAGAGACGTTTTGTAACGTTGTGAAGATCACCCTCGCGATACTCGAATTGAGGGGATACGTCACGTCGACGCCACTCAGAAATCACACCATCGAGGATGTGGTTACAGGCGTCGTTGATGATTGTAGGCAGTTTGCCTACATACTCACGAACGCCGGACTTGAGAAGGCCAAGAGACTCTAGTGAAAGCGCCTCACACTGTGGGGCGTAAACTTTTGAACACAAAATGTGTTCACACATGCATAAGGCCAGATACAACACATTGACAAACACGATTTTTCGCGGTATACTATGCGCGTTATGAACAGCTCATAACATGAAAACAAACATGGAATACAGCCTTTCGGCCATTGAGAAGTCCATTCTTTGTGTGCACATTGTGCACATTGCGCACGATGAGCAGAAGTGTCACGAGAGTATTCGTGAACGTTTGTCTGCGTTTTGGCAGATGACCTCGCATGTTCTCGTGGCGCTTTTTGTAACCGTGGCTTTGGCGGCAAGTTTAGCCATTTTGGAATTTGCGGTGACGAGCGAGCTCCCTGTGAACCGTGAGGTTGTGCGTACACAGCAACTTGGTGTTGGGGATTGGTTCAATGCGTTCCTTGGCATTTCGACCGCACACGCCGCAAGCGGCTACGATGCGCTGATTGTGTCCGTGTCGCCTTCAACCGTCTCACTTGCGGAAGGAGAGTCCGCCAACGTGACCGTCCAACTCAAAAACATCGGCACGCAACCATGGTCACAGACGGGCAAGGCGTTCGTCTCGGCGTACACGTGGGAGCCAAAATATCATGTGAGTCCGTATCGTGGATCGTTGTGGCAAAACGACCATCAAACGGGCACTCTGCAGGAAACGTCGGTCGCCCCGGGAGAAACCGGGACATTTGTTTTTTCTGTGTACGCGCCTCCGGCGTTTGAGGGAACATTGAAGGAAACGTTTCGACTTGCCGCAGATGATGTGGCGTGGTTTGAGGGTGGCGTGTTTTCTGTCGGCATGACTGTCGGTGATGCGGTCGCGGAGAGCGAAGCACCGGCGGAGAGCGAAGCACCGATAGACAAATCCGCAAAGGCAAAAGCTGATCCAGATGCGTTCAAAGCTGAAATAGTGGCGACGTCTGCCGGAAGCATCGTGGCAAAAGCGGGGCAATCGTTTGCCGTAAAGGCAGCTGTCAAAAATACCGGAACGACGGCGTGGCATTCGTATACGCTCGCGTCGGCGCAAACGGGACTTGCCGCCAGCGAACTTGCAATGACGTACCATCCATCGTGGGTTTCAAGTAGTATCGCACTTGCTCGCTCGGCTAAAGTCGCGCCCGGCGACGTGGAGGTGATGGATTTTTCATTTCGCGCGCCCACGACGCGCGGCCGGCACACCGTACGATTTCAGATTTTCGCCAATGATACGGAGGTTGCAGGCGGCGTCATAGACATTCCAGTTGAAGTGACAAGCGGCGCACCAGAAATCATAGACGCTCCCCTTGATGAGCGGAAGGTGGTGATTTTGCAGGGCGACACCATCGAGGAACCGCGTGTACGCATTGGCATTGATACGGTGGTATCCGAAGCCATCCTGTCGGCCAATAGCGACGTACGCGTCGTGACGGGTGACAACAAAACTGCACTCGCCATCGTGCCGGCCGGTCAGCCGATGCGCGCAAATTGGAACGGAACGCAGTATGTATTTGAGTCAAATGGCAGTATCCTTTTTTCAGACGAGTATCTGCGCTTTGAGGGTGTGAATGGTCGAGAGACGATATTCACCCTGTCGAGTTTCTCGGACGTGCGCTCATACAACACGGTGTGGAATGACAACGTGTTTCGCGACACGATGGAGTTGCGACACAACACGCGCCGAGATCGCACGTGGATGATCAACGAACTGCCTATGGAGTCGTATTTGTACGGTCTCGACGAAACAAGCGGCGATGCGCCGGTAGCGTACTTGGAAGCGTTAGTGACGGCCGCGCGTACATTCGCCATGTACAACTTTGAACATAAAACCAAGTATGAGGGCGAGTTTATTGACATGAAAAACACGGCGGCCGATCAGGTGTATCATGGCTACAACGCCGAAGTACGGCGCTCGAGCGTAGTCAAAGCAGTGAACAACACGGCTGGCGTAACGATTCAGTATGCGGGCGATACGATTGTGGCGTCGTACTTTTCGCGATCGGATGGGCGCACACGCGATTGGGCAGATGTGTGGGGGCGCGATGTGCCGTATGCCAAGGCGGTGGCGGTGCCATGCGAGGTTGGCAAAACGATGTGGGGACACGGCGTTGGAATGTCTGCAGGCGGTGCGCTGTGTATGGCAAATAACGGCTCTTCATTCGATGAGATTTTGAAGTACTTTTACACAGGTGTTGACTTAGTAAAACGCTGGTCATATGAAGCGATATAAACTCGATCGCCATCGTCCGGATATGGGCAACCGCCGTCGTGTGGACAGTGAACCTGTTCATGAGCTATTTGCCGAGGACATCGTGATTGAACCTACCGAATGGCCGGATCGGTTGCGACGTCGTTATGATGCCGAGGATTTACTTGAGAAAGCCGAGCGTGAACAGGAACTGGGGGGGTTAAGAGCGCAAGACTCTAAGGACGCGCAAGGCGACCAACATCGTCCTTCCCGCGCGGCATAGATTGCATGACACTTTTTTCACGATCGTGAAAAAACGTTCAGAGTGTTAGAGATTACTAGAGAGATTTTGATATAATTACTCTCGCTATGAAGCGAGGGATATTGTTGCTCAACATTGCATTATTTACCGCGGTTTCGGCCGCGCTTTCCTGGCCAGCGCATGCCATGGCGCCGGAGTTGCTCGACATTTACAACGAGCGGCCGGATTTGCAGTTGGCGTTTGAGGCGACGGGCCGCGCGGTGCCCGGCACAGCCGCGGGGTTTTTGATTGACCTTGACGATTGGGCGCGTCAGTACGGTTGGCAAGTGTATCCGTCGCTTGCGGGATACCGGCCAAAAACATTGCCGCCCTCACACAACGGCAGAGAAGCACCCGCAACCAATGCGGCGGCATGGGTGGTCATCGACAAAAATAGTGGACACGTTTTAGGGGCGTATCATGCGGATCAATCGTGGCCGATCGCGTCTATCACCAAGCTCATCACAGCGGACATTGTGACGCGCAACGTGTCGTCACTTGATGTTTGGCACAACGTCTATGATTCAGACGACGTTGGCGGCGCTAAACTTTTGGTGGAGCACGGTACGCGTTTTCGTCTGCGCGATCTGCTGTATGCCACGCTTGTCGGCTCGGCGAACAATACGGCCAACTCGGTAGCGCGCATCTTGGGCGGAACCAAGGCGGACTTTGTGGCGTACATGAACACGCGAGCGTACCAGCTCGGCCTGCGACACACGGAGTTTACAGACCCATCCGGGATTGAGGTTGGCAATGTTTCGACAGCGCGCGAAGTTGGGAAAATGGCGGCGACCATTTTTAGCGAAAATGAAGCGGTACGCGAGATGGCGCAAACGTATCGCCGGCTGATGACGGGGAGCGATGGTGTTCAGCGCGACGTGATGACAACAAACTGGATGCTGTATCAACCCGAGTTCGACGACGTGTGGGTGATGGCGGGAAAAACGGGATACCTGCATGAGTCCGGATGGAATGTCGTGGAAGTTCTGCGGCCATCGCGCTTTGATGATCGGCGGGAGCTTGTGGTCGTCGTGCTCGGTTCGCCGATGCGCGGCGACAGTTTCAAAAATGTGGAAGCGTTGAGCCACTGGGCGTGGGAGAATTTTACGTGGTAGCGGTTATGGCACTTTTCTGACGATCGTCAGGAAAGTGACTTTTTGCAAACCAAGCGTCGCATGATTGCGCGGAACGGCAAGAGCAAAAGTGTCCACGGAAAGATGATGAGTACGGAGGCTAACAGCACGCGCGGATCGGCAAAAAATGAGCCTGCCAAGTAAATCGCCAGCGTGAAATTCATGAAGGTCATGCAAACGGAAACGGTTGCGCGCTCCGCGCAGTGGCGCCAAAACGCCACAAAATAGCCGAGCGCTAAAAGGAGCGCCACGAAGGCAAAGAGCACCAGAAGTTGCAGGGCAATCGTTTCGCCAAAGCCCGCCAAAATAACGTCGGCTTGTTTGGCAACGACGCCGGCAATGAGCAAGCAAAGCAATAGAAGGGAAATCGGCTTGAACATGGGTGCGATACGTCTGATACGCCCATTGGCGACAGCGCGAACGCCCTGTGCGAGCACAAACGGAACAATAATGACTTTGATCAAGCTCCAAAACATGGTCCATGCACCAACGGTGATAGCGGTTCCAGCGAACAAGCCAATCACAAACGGCACGGTGAACGGAGCCAAGAGCGATGTGGTGAGTGTGAGAACGAGCGCGATGTCTGTTTTGCCGCCGACGACTTCGGTGAGCAAAGGCGCGGTCATTCCCGTCGGCATACTCGCAAGTAGCAGTAACGCGACAGCCATTTCGGGAACAATGGCGTTTGCCAACAAAAACACGGCCGCGGGAAGCAGAACGAGCATAAACACGTTGGCCGACACGAGCATCTTTATGTTGCGCGCGGCGGCCAGCACTCCGCGCATGTCGAGCTTCAGACTGGTCAAAAAAAAGATCGCCTGTAAAGCCAGCGTCGCAAACGGCGCAAGATAGATGGCGTATTGCGGCAAGAACAGTCCGATCACAAGAGCGGCGACAATCAAAAAGATATAGGACTGTACGAGTTGAATGAAAAAGGGAAGAAGACGCGCGGTCATGTGTTAGTGGTTTGGGCCGTATGCGCTCGGATGGCGATGCTTATCGTCTTCGGTTAATTGCTGAACAACTTGGCGAACGCGCTCGGGATTGGCGATGTCTCTAAAGCGAAACTGCTGTATGGGGCCGGCCGAGTGGATGTGGACGTCGCCGTAATCCAAAAATGTGCGCAGGGCGCCGCGCACGGTTGCCGTCACATCTTGTACCATCGCCAAGTGCATCTCGGAGGCAACGCGATGGAAAAGCCCGTGCTGTTCAATGTTGATAATGCGCTCCGTGGTCACGACCCATGTGTCCAAGTAGTAGTCGATAAATTCCTGAAAAAAGAACGTTACGACCGCGAGGTAGTATATGGAAATGAACACGGTCGCAATCGCGTTTGATGTCGGCACTACCAGAAGCGTTGGAAAGAGCTCGCTAAGGAGCCACAACAAACCGATGGGCGCGATCGCCGCGATGGCGGTGAAACCGACGAGACGGAACACCGCAATCCAATGTCGGCGCAAAAACAAGACCGTTTTTTCTCCGGGGCGATGGTTGGGGAGATGTTGAAGGTGAAACATATTCAGTATCGGTAGATGTTGGTGATGTTTGGCTCGAAGCCGAAGAGGTTGATCGTGAGCGTCCAATCAATCGTCAGAATGTTGTAGAGCGACCACATCAGGAGCGCTCCGATGACCACCAGATAGATGGCGGTGATGCCGAGGGTAAAGAGGCCCGCTTTTCCAAAACGCAAAATATGGTACACATTGAAGAATGTGAACAGCACCACAAGCCCGATGAAGGCGAGAAAGATGACGAGCAGGATGCTGATGGGGATCATAGGGAAGTATCACGTATGAAGTATCCGCCTGTCTGTCATTGCGAGCAACGCGAAGTAATCTTATTAGGCGTTAGATTGTGTCACTATGTTCGCAATGACAACCTGGAGGATGACAGATTCTTGTTTCTCGATTCCAAATAGGCAATAGCTCGCTTCGTTGCCACGCGCCCACGAGGCGTACGATTGATCATGCCGCATTGCAATAAAAACGGTTCGTAAATTTCCTCGATGGTTTTTTCGTCTTCCGAGAGCGCCGCCGCGAGCGTTCCAAGACCGACCGGACCGCCCTGAAATGTCTCGACGATGGTCGTCAAGATGACGCGATCGATGGTTTCCATGCCGAGCGTGTCAATGGACAGCGCGTCGAGCGCCAAGTTGGCGATGGTGACGGTGACGCGGCCATCGTGCTTCACTTGCGCAAAATCTCGCACGCGTTTGAGCAAGCGGTTGGCAATACGCGGCGTACTGCGCGCGCGTGTGGAGATGGTCGCGCACGCGTCGGCGTCTATGGAGACACCTAAAATTGTTGCGGAACGTTTGACAATTCGCTCAATATCGTCTTGCGTATAGAACTCCAAGTGATGTGTGACGCCAAAACGATCTCGCAACGGCGACGAGAGCAGGCTCATGCGCGTGGTGGCGCCAATCAGCGTGAATGGTTCAAGCGCCAGACGGATGGTGCGTGCGCTTGGTCCTTTGCCGACAATCACATCGAGCGCATGGTCCTCCATGGCCGGGTATAGGACTTCCTCAACCGACTTGTTCAGGCGGTGGATTTCGTCGATAAAAAGGACGTCGCTTTTTTGCAGATTGGTCAAAATGGCGGCCAAATCGCCAATGCGTGTGAGTGACGGCCCGCTGGTGATTTTGATGTTCGCGCCAATCTCGCTTGCGATAATGTGTGCGAGCGTGGTTTTTCCAAGTCCGGGATTGCCGTGCAGGAGCACATGGTCGAGCGCTTCGCCACGCGACGATGCCGCGTCAATAAAAATTCGCAGATTTTCTTTGAGTTGCCTTTGGCCGATGAATTCGGTGAGTTTTTTCGGGCGCAACGTTGTGTCAATCTCATGATCTTCGATGCTTTCAATGGGTGTCAAAAAATCACTCTCTGTGGTGGGTTCTTGAACGGCAGAAAACGGGTTTTGAGGCATCGATGACATAGCCACAGTATAACAGAAGTGGCCCACTCATGAAGACAAGGGGCCACAAAGTGCTCTGCAGGCGTTGATTCGCCTTTTTGATAGTGGAGTGTAACCACCTATCGGATCGTTGCTGACGACACTGGACGATCAGGGCCTATTGGGCCTCCTTTTGCGGGCGGCACCGCGTTACAAGAGACCGGTCCACAGAGCGCTTGTAATATAACAAAACCTCTTAGTCCCGCTAATACATTGAAACACGACCAAACCTGGTCGTGTTTCTGGTGGGCCGAGAGGGGGTCGAACCCTCATCCGGATTTCCGGACGACATTTTAAGTGTCGCGTGTATACCATTCCACCATCGGCCCGTTTACTTCGTTGGTCAGTGGGTATGCGAATGTGGGGGAGCGGCGAACGTCGGCACGATAGCAAATCTTGAGTGTTTTGTCGATCCTCTGTACCATACTGCGCGCGCGATCTGTGCGCTGTGCGGGTATAGTACAGTGGCAGTATGCCAGCTTCCCAAGCTGGAGACACGGGTTCGATTCCCGTTACCCGCTCCATTTTTTTTCGTGCGCACGAGGAATGATAGAGGACAGTTGTTCACACGTTGAACTTATGGAAAATACAACTGTAGAAAAACCCTGGGGCTCCTTTACCTGTTTTACTCACCATATCCCGAGTACGGTGAAACTCTTGAATATCAAGAAGGGAGAAGCGTTTAGTCTCCAGTATCACAAGCACAGAAGCGAGTTCTGGAAAGTGATGAAGGGCAGTCCAACGGTCACCATTGGCGAAGTACAACACCGTGCTCTGGAAGGAGATGAGTTCGAAATTCCTCCTCTCACTATGCATCGCATCTTCGCGTCTGAAGAAGATGTCGTTGTCCCGGAAATTTCTACCGGAGATTTTAACGAAGATGATATTGTGAGCGTGGAGGATAAATACGGTAGGGCATAAGACAACCTTTACATGGTGCGATGACGATTCAAGGATAAAGAAGACGCGCCCTAAGAGGAGGCGCGTCCGCGTACTGGTTGGCCCCAGAAAGGAGTTTTCTCAACGAGGAGAGGTGACCTTTCTGTGCTCTCCATGCTGGTGACAGGTTGAAGCCCGTCATTCCGCCAGAGAGCAAGTACGCTGGTTCGTGTATATTATGTCGACGAACCCTTGTCAAGAGCTCGAGGCGTTTGATATAGTCCTCTCGCTCACACATAGAGTGTGGTGACTGTTGCAATCGCGGGAGTAGCTCAGTGGTAGAGCGCTTCCTTGCCAAGGAAGAGGTCGCGGGTTCGATCCCCGTTTCCCGCTCCAGAAAATAGCCGATGATCGCGGCTGTTTTTTGTATTTGAATTTATTTCTTTAGCAGTATCCTTGGCGGTTTCATGGCAAAACGATATAGTGGACCCACTTATTTACTAACTGTGCGATATGCAGATGTCCAATCGGTTTCCGCGAACGCGCCGCGATGTGGGGGGCGACCTCACGCGTGCGCACGCCCTGCTCGTTCAAGCCGGCCTGATTCGTCAGGTGAGCCCCGGGATTTGGACATTATTGCCCGATGGATGGAAAGTATTACGCAACATTCACCAGATTGTTTTTGACATGATGGAATCTGTCGGCGTGCAGAACGTGCAGTTGCCGATTTTGCAGTCGTGCGATTTGTGGGAGCAATCGGGACGTTGGCAAAAATACATCGATACCAAAACAATGTTTACCACCAGCGAATACCACTACGATGCGGAATATGGACTGGCGCCGACCGCCGAGGAGGTTGTGTCGTTTACGGTAGCGGGCGAAATTGAATCGTGGCGCGACTTGCCGGTGATCTTGCACCAAATAGGTCCAAAGTTTCGTGACGAGATTCGTCCGCGATTAGGACTTCTGCGCGGCCGCGAGTTCTATATGTCAGATGCGTATTCGTTTGATCGCGATGAGGAAGGTATGCGCGCGTCGTATCAAAAAATGAAGGAGCTCTATCCGCGCATCTACGAGCGTCTTGGCATTCACAAACTCCAAGCGGTCGAGGCGAGCTCGGGCGATATTGGAGGTAAGGGTTCGGTGGAGTTTATGGCGCTCAACGAAGAAGTGGGGGAGGATTTGCTGATGGCTTGTGACGAGTGCAGTTATGGCGCGAACACGGAGGTGAGTGCCGGAAATGTGGGTGACGTCTGCCACGAATGCAAGATTGGGACGTTCAAGGAGGTTCGCGGCATAGAAATCGGACACGTGTTTCAGTTGCAACAGACGTACTCAAAAAGCATGCGCGTGACATTTCGCGACGAGAACGACACCGAGCAGTTTGCGTGGATGGGATGTTATGGCATTGGCACATCGCGCTTGATTCAGGCGATTGTTGATCAGAATCACGACGACGATGGGATCGTGTGGCCGGAATCAGTGGCGCCGATGTTTGCGCACATCGTTCCGGTGAACTGGAAAGACGAAACACAGCGTGCGCTAGCGCAAGAATTGTATGCCGCGTGCCAAGATGCCAACATTCGCACCATGATTGATGATCGCGAAGAAAGTGCGGGACTCAAGTTCAAAGACGCCGATTTATTGGGCTACCCATATCGCATTGTCGTTGGCCGAGATGCCGGCAAGGGTTTGGTAGAAGTACGCAATCGCAAAACAGGCGACGTAGAGAACTTGGCAAAGGAGCATGTTGTAAAGTGGCTGAAGGAGCGTGCGCCGCAATAAGTTTCTCTCTGCTTATTGCGAGCGCTCATTCCGTCATTGCGAGTTCGACGAAGCAATCTCAAGCCAGCGCAAAAGATTGCTTCGTCGCTTGATGCTCGGGGCACTCCGATGCGCACTGCGCATATAGGAGTGCCCGTCTTGCGGTTCGAACATGCCTCAATGGCATGTTCTTCATCCCGCTCGACCTCGCAATGACAGCCTCATCTTGTCATTGCGAGGTTGACGAAGCAATCTATGTGCAAGCGTTGGCTCATCAGGCTGTCTGTTCCTCCTGCTTATTCAGACGCCACTTCCACGCCTTTTTCCATCCAAACTCTTTGCCTCGAATCCAGGCATCGCGTTGTTGTTTGAGCACGTAGTCCGAGAACTCTCGATAGCGCTCGGCGGCAACACCAAGTTGAGGCGCTTCTTTTATGATGAATGAGCGCGCTTTATCTTCGTCGAATTTTCGTGGACTTTCCATACTATGTGGTGGTTACGAGCATCTCCTTGTGCTTGAGTGCGTGCGTGATGCCGAGCGCGGAAAGCGCAACCGCAACCGCACCGGCGAGGGACCATCCAATCAGTTTTGTTGGCGTCTGCTTAGATGAAATGAATCCTGCCGGTATGACCTCTTGCTCCTCCTCGTTCTGTGGTGTGCGAACCAAGATGTCGTCGTTGCCTCGCGGTAAGATGCGATATCCCGCCGATGTTTCGCTTACGATACCAACTACCGTCAGTTCATCACCGACGCTGAATGTTGGAACGATGTTTGTCGACTCTTTGAGGTACATCTTTGCTTCATTATCGCCGTTGCTCAAAACATAGGCATTGCCGTCTTTGCTGGCAACGGTGCCAGTGACGCGTACAAGCCAGCCTTCGGTAGCCTCGCTAATTTCTTGAAGCGATAGGTCGTGTGGCAGTGGAGCGTCTTCTTGTCCAAGGCGCTCAATGTCACTCGCATCAGCGAGTTTGAGACGTGCTTCACCCGCGCTTGAAGACAAGATGCCCGTCACGCGCACGCGCATTCCGCGGGGTAACTCCGGAAATTCGGCACTATGCAAGTACACTTGGATGCCAGATCCGGCCAAATAGAACACCTGTTTTCCTAAGATTCCAGGCGCAGCCGAGACGACACCCTCAGTGATGAGTTGTGCCCCAAGTTCAAGGGCGCGGATGTTGCCGATGGGTACGACCTGCGTTGGCGTTCCATCCGCAGAATCCACTGATGCGCTTGTCTCTGTCGGTTGGCAGTTTTCAGAATCATGGTTCGCAGTGAGGTCATACGTAGGATTTTCTGTTTCATCCGTTGCTGGTTCAGACACGTCCGTGCTCGCATCTTCTGTCTCGTCTGTAGTGGTCGATTCAATAACCGGCGCGCTGACCGTACTCATTTCAAACGTTTGAGGCAACACGTTTTGCGCTCCGGGCGTTGGATTCATCTCGATCAACAATACGGGATCTTCGGGCGATCGCCCTACGGACGACGGATCGTTGACCGCGGGACCGTGTACGGATGATGGCATCTCTGTTTCGCCGTACGAAACACGGTCAATGATCGTGCCGTCTGCACCCAAGAGCGTGATCACGTCTCCTCCATTGTTCAGAAGTGAGCGCGAGATGGCGACGAGCAGATAATCATGTGCGTTGACGGTCCCCGTGACGGAAACCGATGTACCCGCCGCGTCTTGAACAGACCAACCGTCCAGATTTAGTGCGATTGGGAGCGTGTTGTATAGCTCTATCCATTCGCTCGATCCGATCATCGGATCGCTTACGAATTCGTTGATCAGAAGGTCACCGGGTGTTGCAGGAACAATGGTCGGCACCGTGTCTGTTGGCGGCGGCGGAGTCATAACGACGGTCGCAGGTGGCGTCTGTGCCGATTCGTCAACGGCGGCGGCTTCAGCTTCCGGTGCTTCCGTGACTGCGTTATCGCCAAGATATTCCACGGCGAAGTTGAGACGCATGTCGCTCGTCTCGGAGACATCAATCGACCAATGATCAGTCGTAAGGCCGGCAGCGAGGCCGGAAAATGGCATCAAAACGACGCCGAGCAAAATAAAAACACCAGATAATAACGTGCGCATACTCGTGTGTTAAGAATGAAGCGCACAAATCCGGTGGGGATCAGATTCGTACTCCCAATACAACATGGCGCGAATGTGTTGTCAAGTCACAGGCTGTGGAAAACCTCACTTCAACCAATCGATAAAGCGTTTTTTGCGCATCGAGCATCAGTTGTTATGAATACACGATGTGTTGACGAAGCGGTGTTGTGTGCTATTCTGCTGGCGCTTACTTCGTAACAAAGCCGGGGTGGTGAAATTGGTAGACACGCTAGCCTTAGGAGCTAGTGCCCTTGCGGTGTGGAGGTTCGAGTCCTCTCCCCGGCACCATCCTTCGCTCTGCTTCGCGGAGCTAAGGATGGCAGGCCATTCTCAACAATCAACAAATTCCCTATGCGCATTGTTCTTGTTCACGGATACAAAGCATCACCCCAGCAAAACTTTTGGCCGTGGCTTGGTTCGGCGTTGCGTGAACGCGGCCATGACGTGATTGCGGTTGACCTTCCGAATCCAGAAGCGCCCAACTGTCAGGAGTGGGTTCAAGCCATATCGCAAGCGGTGTTGCGTCCAGGAGGCGACACGATTTTTATCGCGCACTCGCTTGGGTGTGTGGCGCTTTTGCACTATCTTGAGAATGCCGAGATGAGCGGCACGCCAAAAACGGTAATTCTCGTTGCGCCGCCATACTATATTGGAAGCGAGAAGTTTGCGTCATTTTTTTCGCCGCCGATCGATTTTGACACGGTGATGTGGAAAGGGCAGGAGTTTGCCGTGATCGCGGCAAAAGACGACGATGTGATTCCGTTTGATCACGCGCAGAAGTATGAGCGCGAACTCAACGGGCATTTATATGCTCTTGAAGGGGGAAAGCATTTTTTGGAGGCAAAAGATTTGCCGCTCATTTTGGAGCTGATTGACAGCCGCGATGTAGAACCGGGTGAGTCGCTCTCAAATGATTTTGGAGATATTGATGTCGTAGTCTAGCCTGGTTGTCGGCCACATTTTAGAAGGACGGTTCATTTGAAAATAAGGAAGCCCCAGGCGTGTAGCGCCCGGAGCCCTTCAGAAGACGACGCACAATCAGCGTCGTTGTGCCGGAGAATTATTCCGGCAGGGCGGCCTCCGCAATAGGCCGCGTTGATTCCGGCACTCAACGCCGGATTGTTTTGTTCCTCGTGCGCCATTATGTGCTTCGAGGAAAAAAAATGAACTTTTTCCTTTTTTAGTTTCCGCTTCCCATTTTATTAATCTTTTTCTGTCCGGAGTCTTTCATCCGAACGCGGCACCTTAGCAGGTCACCGCTTGTTTGTCAAGCGATGATCTACAAATTGTGCTCAATCAATGCTACTTTGCCAGCATCTTCTAAACAGATTTTGTAACGCTTTTCTGACGATCGTCAGAAAATCTGCATGCGAGTTTTTTGCTAGTATTTGAGACAAATGACGTTTTTTACCGCTCTGCTTGGGATTGAGCTTTCTATTTTGCCAAGTGGTACTTGACAAAAATTTAGTGGGATGCTAATTTTGCACGTCGCGATTTTCCTACAAAGTAGGTAGTTAGCGATGGTGTTCATCTGAACCTCGGGAGACTGGGAGAGCCTCCCGGGATTCAGGTGATCACGGCCAAATGCTTGTCGTGCACAAAAATTGAACTTCCAACCTCCATTTGTTCAACTTCCAATCTCTAACTCCCGACTTCTCATAATTCAAAACACCGGCATCAACAAGCCGGCGTTTTGATTTTCAGTTTAGCTAATTCACGAAGACCGCACCGGTGTTTTGTGTCTTGTAGCTGTCGTGGAACGTAAAGGTCCCCGCATCCTTAAAGCGTCGCTGAAATTTGCTGCCAGGCGCGAGTGTTCCCGATCCCCACTTCAACAGATCGTCTGTTGCTGAGTGGTTCTCTGCCCCATTATTGGTGAATCGCACCACTCGCCCCGCGCCTATGGTAACATCAACCGGAACGAATCCGCTATCCGTGATTGAAATCTGAATCGGCGTTTGCAACCCCTTATCTACGTTGATGGACGATGCCGTTGCCGTCACAGTGGTCTTGTCAAAGTCCGCCGCACTCACGAGCGCCGTGTCGAACGAGTAGTTTCCAAAGAACGCGTCCGGAATATCGTCAATCTGCTTGTTCCACGTGGTTCCATACAATGCGATGGCCACCTCTTGCGATGGCACATGGTGCAGAGCTCCATTTGCTCCGAGCGCATACGTTCTTGGATCACTTTGAATCTTCACCATCTTTATGCCCGGGCGATACGTGACATTTCCGCCAATCGGAATCTCTCCGAGCTGGGCGTCTGAAACAAACTTCACCGTATTGAAGTTGCTATACCACGTAAAGTACGTTTGCGAATTTGGAAAGACGTAGCGAAATCCGTCCGCGCCGTAGTAATACACCGCCGTGAACGCTTCACCGCGAATCAAATCACCGGCCTGAATATCCACATTTGCATTCGCGCGCGGCTGTCCGGATACGAGATGAATTCCAAAAGCGAATCCAACGATTGCGATCACTATCAGGAGCTTTTTCATAGAGTGAATTGTCTGATATTTGGTGAATGAGGGAGAGTATACCACAATAAGATAAGTGTCTCTGTGGATATTTGCGATGGATGTTATGACATTTTAGCCAATGTTTGCAGGCGTTTGAATGCTTCCGTGGGGTTTGGATCACTAAAAATCGCGCTATTCACCGAAAGATGCGTCGCGCCGGCTGAAACGAGTTCTGGGATAGTAATTTCGTTGACGCCGATGTCGACGTTGATGAAGAGATGCGGATCGAACGCGCGGAGCTCGAGGATTTTGTCCGTCATTTCCGGCAGGTACGCACGTCCGGAGTATCCGGGATCGTTGCCGCGTACGAGGATCATGTCGGTTTCGTTCAAAAGATGCTCAATGTTGCTCACGCGTGTTGAAGGGAGCAGGGCAAGACCGGCCTCAAGGTTCATGCCGCGAATGGTGCGCAGGAGATCGCGAACATCCACGTCGAGTTCTGCTTGCACAATCGCGCGCACGGTGTTTGGCAAAACATTCCACGCTTCGATGATTGGCAGAGGGTCGCTTACCATGAGGTCGAGTTCGAACTGTGCTTGCGTGCCCTGTGCGGCCACGGCGTGCGCGTCAGCGAATGTCGTTGGCTCTACGAACGTGCCGTTCATGATGTCGATGCTGAACAGCTTCGCGCCCGGAAGCGCCGCGAGCCGTTCTTGGAACGCGTCGAGCGAATCTACCAAAATCGCCGGAATGATTTGCGCCATATCAGTTTGTTTCCTCTATATCTTTGATTTGATTGAGGCGGCGATTGTGCCGCTCTGCGCCTTCGTACGGCGTGTCCAAAAATATGTGCACGATTTGGATCGCCTCATCAAATGTCATCAAACGCCCCGGCAAACACAACACATTGATGTCGTCGTCGTTGCGTGCACTACGTGCGGCCTCCGCAGAAAATCCAATTCCGGCACGAACTCCGTCTACTTTGTTGGCGACGATACACACGCCCTCGGCGTTTCCGCAAAATACAATCCCGCGAAACGTCTTGTTTTTCGTTACCGCGTCTGCTACCGCTTTGGCGAATGGAGGATAGTCATCGCCTTCGTCGTACGCGGTGTTTCCAAGGTCGCGCACCGTGTGGCCATCCTCTAAAAGCGCCGCTGACACGGCTTTTTTGAGTTCAAATCCGGCATGATCGCCGCCAAGATAAATCGTCATACGCTTGTCGAAACGCTAAAAAACCTATAATCTACTGTTATTGTATCAGACCCATTCTTTATGGCACAGCAAAAAACCGTCAACGAGCGTGAATTGGAAATCTTAGCGTATTGGGAGGCGCATCGCGTGTTTGAGCGATCGCTTGAAAAGGAAGCGCCGCGAGGGGACTTTGTGTTTTATGAGGGGCCGCCGACGGCCAACGGGCGTCCAGGTATTCATCATGCCGAGGCGCGTGCGTTCAAGGACTGTATCCCGCGATACAAGACGATGCAGGGATTTCATGTCGAGCGCAAAGGCGGCTGGGATACGCATGGATTGCCGGTGGAGTTGGAAGTGGAGAAGGAGTTGGGGTTTTCTACGAAGCAGGAGATTAAAACTCTCGGTGTCGCCGCGTTCAATGCCAAGTGCCGCGAAAGCGTGTGGAAGTACCTTGACGAATGGCGCGCGTTTACTCGGCGCATTGGGTATTGGGTTGATATGGAACATGCGTATGTGACGTATGCGCCAGAATATATTGAGTCGCTGTGGTGGGTGGTGCGGCAGATTTGGGACCGCGGGCTTTTGTATCAGGATTACCGCGTAACACCGCACTGTCCGCGATGCGAGACGTCGCTCTCGTCGCATGAGTTGGCGCAAGGATATAAGGACGTGAAAGATTTGTCCGTGACCGTGAAGTTTGAGCTCGTGAATGAGCCTGGAACATTTTTGCTTGCGTGGACGACAACGCCGTGGACACTGCTCGGCAATGTGGCGTTGGCGGTGAAAAAAAATATCAAGTATGTAAAAGTCAAAAAATTTATTCTCGATCAGGGTGTTGCACATGTTTCTGATGGGCAGAAATTGCCTCATGCATCAGGTCACGATGAATACTGTTGGCTTGCTAAATCACGATTAGAGGCATGCGGTCTTGCAGATGCTGAAATCGTTGACAAGTGTTCTGGTTCAGGACTAGTTGGGCTGAAATACAGGCCGCTCTATGATGTGTTGGAAAAAAGCGATGCACTGCCTCACGTGACGGCAAGCAAAAGAAAGCGCGGCGATGACAAAATGTTTTCCGTAGTCGCCGCCGATTTTGTCACGACAGACGAGGGCACGGGCATTGTTCACACGGCCGTCATGTACGGTGCCGACGATTTTGCGTTGGGCAACACGGTTGGTCTTCCTAAGTATCACATCGTCAAGCCGGACGGCACCTACGTTCAGGAGGCGGGATTTTTGGCGGGGCGGCTTGTGACCGATGAGGCGGTGGCCGTGGATATCGTCAAGGACTTAGCCGAGCGCCGCCTATTGTTTGCGAAAGAAAAACACACGCATTCATATCCGCACTGCTGGCGCTGTAAGCAAAAAGTCATCTATTACGCCAAGCACTCGTGGTACATCAAGATGAGCGCACTGCGCAAGAAACTCTTGGAGGCCAACGCAAAGATTCATTGGGAGCCGGAGCATCTTCAGGACGGTCGTTTTGGCGAATGGTTGAGTGATGTGAAGGATTGGGCGTTCTCGCGCGAGCGATACTGGGGAACGCCACTACCGATTTGGGTTTGCGAGGCGTGCGGTAAGCGGCAGTGCATCGGGAGTTTTGAAGAACTACGCGCGCGGGCTGTAGGGGAGGTGCCGAAGAATTTGGATCCACATCGTCCCGTTGTGGACGATATCGTTCTGCGTTGTGAAGATGAGGCGTGCGGCAAAACGGCACGTCGCGTGCCCGATGTCGTGGATGTTTGGTTTGACTCCGGATGCATGCCGTTTGCACAGTGGCATTATCCGTTTGAGAACGTGCAGATGTTTGATCGTCAGTATCCGGCCGATTACATCGCCGAGGCCATCGACCAAACGCGCGGATGGTTTTACACGTTGTTGGCTGTTGCCGTGGCGCTTGGTCGCGGCGCGCCGTACAAAAATGTCGTGTCTCTTGGACATGTTCTTGACGCTCACGGCAAGAAAATGAGCAAATCCGTTGGCAATGTTGTCGATCCCATGGAAGCGATGGAGCGTTTTGGCGCCGATGCCGTGCGTTGGTATATGTATGCGATCAACGCACCTGGTGAGAACAAGTTGTTTGACGAGAAAGTGTTGGGCGATATGGTGCGGAAGAACTTTGCCCTTGTGCGCAATGTCGTCAGTTTCTATGAGATGTATGTGGCGGCCGATGATGTGGCACACGAGGCGCCGTCAACGCATGTTTTGGACGAGTGGATTTTGACGGTGCGCGACGCGACGGTGCGTTCTGTGACAGCGTCCCTGGACGGCTATCGCATCACCGAGGCCGTGCGCGCTTTGACGGCGTACATTGATGAACTCTCGACCTGGTATGTTCGCCGTAGTCGTGAGCGATTCAAGGGCGATGATATGCGCGATCATCGTCGCGCGACGCAAACTCTGCGCGCGTGCTTAACGGATCTCGCAAAATTGATGGCGCCGTTTGCGCCGTTTATCGCCGAGGAAGTGTATCGTGGGTTGTATGTGCGCGAAGAGGGGGACTCGGTGCATCTGGCGCTGTGGCCAGAAGCGCGCAAGCTTACGGCGCGCCAGGAGGATGCGCTCGCGCAGATGGCGCGTGTGCGCGAACTTGTTACGAAAACACTCGAGGCACGCGAGGAGGAAAAAATTCCCGTGCGGCAAGTGTTGGCGTCGGTGGAGGTGAGCGCTCCAGAAGCGCTCGAAGAGGCGTATCTTGATATCCTGAAAGACGAGGTGAATGTGCAGGCGGTGACATGGCGCAAGGGAGACCTCGCCGCGACGCTCGACACGAACATCACGCCGGAACTCAAGCGGCTTGGCATCGTGCGCGAGCTGGTGCGCCGCGCGAATGCTCTGCGCAAGGACAGCGAACTCACGATTGAAGACCAGATTGTTTTGTTTGTGGAAACGGACGACGCGGATGTTTCTGCCGCGCTTGACGCGTACGAGGCCGACATTTTAGAGCGCACACGCGCCACGGCGATGGAGCGTTCGCTTGACAAAGCACAAGAAAAAGAAGAACGTGCGCAGGGAGCTTTCCAGCTTGGATTGACGCGCGCGTCATAAGTGCACACTTGGGAACAGGCCCCTTCAACATGAGAAGTCCGGTGCGAATCCACATCACGCTTTGGATTTGTGCCGGATCTTCTCATGAAACGCAAAGTCCTAGGCTGGATAGAACTGAACGATCGTTCCTTGAAGTTGCTGATGGTTGGAGCGCACGTTCATTTTGCTCCGGAGTTTTTGAACCTCGCTGGGTGGAGCACCGACTGGAAGAATATGACCATGACCGTGAAGGTGGCTGTGCGTTATGAGGACGGTGCGACGATGCTTACGGTTGATCCGCCATGGATGAGCCCGTACTGTGTGCTCAATCTTGATGCAAGCGGCCGGTATCTCTACGCCCCGGGTGTGCATTCGCTCGTGGCGCCTTCTACGGCGAAGAACTGTTGCGTGGCGCTTCTCCCACTTTTTGTGGATGAGAATGGGCAGTCGTTGTGTCCGTTCTGCGGACAGTCGACGCGATACCATCGTGGCGCGGATTACTGCGACCGGCCGGGTCATGGCGTGCTTCCGGATCATCGAGAGGCGGGCCTCGTGAAGCAGTACGGATGGAAGATCGCGCCGACGTGGCTGGAGCAAGGAAAGCGCAGATTGACTACGGTGTCAGATGCCGATACGGGCTCGATACCGACGGTGAAGGCGAAACCTTCCGAAGGAGACATGTGCTTGTCCTGCCGTCGGGACAGGTACGTGTGGACCGCCGGGGCGCTGAAGTGCCCCTCGTGTTGGCACCGGCCATAGAAACCATACCTCACCTTTGTATCGGGCGCCTCTCTAGCGCCCGATTTCTTTGTTTTTTCCAACCTCTATTTGATATACTCATCGCATGATCATGCGTGTTCAAGGAACGGTGCTCGAACGCGGGCCGGAGTGGGTCCTGCTTCACATTGGCGGGATTGGGTATCGCGTGGATGTGGCGGCAACGCACGCGGTGGATTTGCGTGTTGGAGATGAAGCCGTGATTTGGACGCACGAAACCGTGCGCGATGATCGTCACGAGCTCTTTGGCGTTCGCACGCGCGAGCATTTGGAGCTGTTTTGGAAATTGATTGCCGTGAGCGGCGTTGGTCCAAAGGCGGCGGTAAAAATCCTGGGACTGTTTGAGGTAGATACGTTTTGTCGGCATGTGATGGATGGAGATGCCGAGTTTTTGACGGTCGTTCCGGGGATTGGAAAAAAGAAGGCGCAAAAAATAGTGCTCGAGTTGCGCGGTTCGATTGACTTGAAGGCGGACGCCAATGAGCGCCGCATTGAATCGACGCATGTTGACTTAATTGAAGCGCTCGTTGGCATGGGCTACGCGCGCGCGCAGGCGCGGGCGCTTGCGGCCGGTATTCCATCTGATATCGTGCGCATCGAAGACCAAATTAAGGCCGCGCTCACGATGGTGATTTGACAGATTTTGAGGGGTTGTGTATTTTTCTTTTACCTGGTGGACGTTCAGGCGAAAGGCGCCTAAGCTCCGGAGCTTCGCCTGACGACCAATGTGCGCGTATGCAGTGTGACATGCTGTAGCGCAAATCTTGGTCGAATCGCACCCTGAAGGCCGAAAGCGGGGCCGAGGACCCGCAAGGCCCACACGGGCTTCATCGAGGAGGCGATGAGGACGGGGGTGTGTGCACCTTGATCCCTGACCGTCCACCAGGACCAATCTCTCCCATCGCTCGCGGCACCTCACCGCGGGCGATGCTTTTTTTCACAGGGAGGATTTTGTTCAATGGACGCGGTCGAATGTGCTAACATGGGTTTCTGTTCATAACACGATTACGATATGTGTGGCATTGTTGGATATTGCGGAACCCAAGACGCGCAGTCCGTTCTGCTTGACGGACTGAAGCGTCTTGAATATCGCGGCTACGATTCTTCGGGATTGGCAGTAAACACGAGCGCGGGCCTTAAAACTGTGCGCGCCGTTGGAAAAGTGAGCGAGCTCTTGCGTGCCCTCAAAACGCGCCGCTTAGCGGGAAGCACAGGCATTGCGCACACGCGATGGGCGACGCACGGCATGCCAACGGAAGCCAACGCGCATCCGCATCGCGACTGCACGGAGTCCGTGGCGGTCGTGCACAACGGGATTATCGAAAATCATGCGTCTCTGCGCGCGCGTCTTGAACAATCCGGCCATGCGTTTGCGTCGGAAACGGATACGGAGGTCATTGCGCATCTGATAGAAGACGCTCTCAAAGATGGAGCGCAACTGTCCCATGCGGTCGGCGCCGTTCTTCCCATGCTCGAGGGGACATACGGTATCGTCGTCGCGTCGTCCCTGGAACCGGACACGCTGGTGGCCGCGCGTCTCGGTAGTCCGCTCATTCTTGGCATTGCCCGTGACGGCTACATCCTCGCGTCCGATGCGTCGGCGATTTTGCAACACACGCGTGACATCGTGTACTTGGACGATCGCGAAATCGTTGCCATCACTCGTGCGGAGTATCACATTCGAACGTTCGAAAACGTCACCGTGCAAAAGCCGGTCGAAACGATTGATGGAGAAGCGGCGGATTTGCAGAAGCATGGGTACGCGCATTTCATGCTCAAAGAGATGATGGAACAGCCCGACGTGGTGTTGAACTCGACACGTGGACGATTGGACGCAGAAAACGGCACGGCGGTTTTGGGAGGGTTGCGCGATGTGGAGAAGCAACTGCGGGACATTAAACGCATCGTGATCGTGGCGTGCGGATCGGCGTACTACGCGGGATGCGTGGGCGAATACATGCTCGAGGAGTACGCCGGCATTCCTGTCGAAGTCGAGTTGGCATCCGAATTTCGATATCGCAAACCCATCCTTGACAGTGGCACGGCGGTCGTGGCCATCAGCCAAAGCGGTGAAACAGCCGACACGCTTTTTGCGGTGCGCGAAGCCAAGGAAAAGGGGGCGCTCACGCTTGGAATCGTGAACGTCGTCGGCTCGAGCATCGCGCGAGAGACGCATGCGGGAGTGTACAACCATGCCGGTCCCGAGATCGGTGTTGCGTCCACGAAGGCGTTTTTGTCGCAGGTCGTTGTGCTCTCTTTGTTCACGCTCGTGTTGGGGCGGCAACGCGCGTTGTCGCTTGTCATGGGGCAGAGGATCGTGAAGGAGCTCTTGGCACTCCCGCATCAGATTCAGGTGTTGCTTGATTGTCGAGAGCCGTACCGTGCGGCGGCGGAACTGTTGGCGGATGCTCACCATGCGCTTTTTCTTGGGCGAAAATACTGCCACCCGATTGCGCACGAAGGAGCGCTCAAACTCAAAGAAATTTCGTACATTCATGCCGAGGGGTACGCGGCGGGGGAAATGAAGCACGGACCGATTGCCCTTGTTGAAGATGGCTTTCCGGTTGTGGTGATTGCGCCACGTGACAGCGTGTTTGAAAAGTCCATGAGCAATTTGCACGAAATTCGCGCACGCGGCGGATCGGTAATTTTAGTGACGACCGAAGGGGCGCCGTACGATGCGTCGCTTGTTGACCGTGTGATTACCATTCCAAAGACGCTCGAGATGTTGACGCCGCTCTTGGCCGTGATACCGCTACAATTTTTGGCATACGAGGCGGCGTGTGCGCGCGCGTTTGATCCGGATATGCCGCGCAATTTAGCCAAGAGTGTGACGGTTGAGTAGAGGCATGTCGTCTCAATCGGCAACATTATCTGTGACAGAGAAGGCGTCCGTGCCGGATTGGAACGCGTTTGTTTTGAAGCATGGTCAAAGAAGCGGAGCATTTTTGCAGTCGTGGGAATGGGGGGACGTGCTTGAAGAGGACGGGCACACGGTGGCGCGAAACCTGTGCGATGAGAGCAGAACCGAGCGCGCGCAAGCACTGTCGGTTCTCATGCGCCTGCCTTTTGGACAGCGCTATTTTTACATTCCGCGCGGACCGGTGGGGGCAACGCCCGAAATTGAAGCGCGCATGCTCAAAGCATTGACGCACGCAACACACACCCAACAATCCCGTCCACTCTTTTTTCGTGTTGACGCGGCACGCCAACTTCCAACTTCTCACTTTCAACTTCTACCCGTGACCGATGTCCAACCTTCCACGACACTCATCACTAATATTTCGGCGGATACGGAGGCGCTGTTAGCGGCGATGCATCACAAGACGCGCTACAACATTCGGCTTGCAAAAAGGAAGGGAGTCACCATTGAGGACGGTTCAATAGAGATGTTTTACGATCTGTCGTCCAAAACGGCGGCGCGCCATGGCATTCGACTGCATGACCGTAAGCATTTTGAGGCGATCGCGCGTCATCTCAATGGCGAAGGAGATGCGCCGCGCGCGCTTGTAAAGCAAGCCGTGCACGACGGAGACGTACTCGCGTCCGCATTGTGTATTGATTTTGGCAACACGCGCACCTATTTGCACGGCGCGTCGGCGGACACAAAAAAAGACCTGATGGCGCCGCACCTCCTGCATTGGTCGCTCATGCAGGACGCAAAGGAACGCGGGATGAAATCGTACGACTGGTGGGGAATCGCGCCCGAAGGCCAACCGGAACATCGCTTGGCAGGCGTGACGCGTTTCAAGCTGGGCTTTGGCGGCGAGCGCGTGTCGTATCCATCAACCTGCGATGTCGTGCTACGACCGTTCCTGTACGCGGCCTATACAGCCATTCAGCGTGTGCGTCGGGCAAGTTTTTTATAGTTTTGCGTAAATACCTATAAAGCAATCTTGACTTTTATAGGTATTTAGACTATAGTGCGATGACTATAACCTATCAGTCATGGAAACAAGTGATAAAAAGATTAGAATCGGTGAGGCTGCCAAAATTCTTGGTGTTTCTGTGCAAACGCTGCGTAACTGGGAAAAGTCCGGTAAGCTTCACGCTGAACGAAGTTCGGGACAACAGCGTTACTACTCTCTAACACGTTTGAAGCTTTTTGTGCTTGATATTCAAAAATTGGGGCACGCTTGGGCCGTCAGCGCGTTTCCACCGGATCTTCCGCGCGAATTCTATTGTGAACGACCCGATCGCTTCACGAGTCGAGTTGCCGGAATGGGCTTCGAACTTCAGCAGAGCGGGCGTCTCTCGGAGGATCTGGTATCACTTGTCACGCTCGTGGCGGGAGAAGTGGGTGATAATTCTTTTGCGCATAACGTTGGCAATTGGCTTGATATCCCCGGCGTGTTTTATGCCTATAATGTGGGCAAACGACTGATTGTTCTCGCGGATCGTGGACGTGGAGTCAAAACCACGCTTCAACAAGCGCGCCCTCGTATTTCGTCTGATGTTGAAGCTCTCACCACGGCTTTTACAGAAATCATTTCGGGAAGAAGTCCAGAAAAGCGCGGAAACGGACTCAAGGTCGTGCGAAAAATAATGGAATCAAATCAAATAGGACTCTTGTTTCAATCTGGAGTCGGTATGGTGATCATTCCAAAAAAGCCTGGCACCATGCGGGTCAAAATGTCTGACGAATTTATTCGTGGAACGTTTGCCGTGATCTCATTTTAGAACGAACGACTATGCAAATCATTCATGTCAAAAAGTTTGGCGATGTTCTCATCTCACGCTCTGCCGGACTTGAGGCCTTCGGTGCCATTCGACCGCAGCTCAATCCAGGTCAAATCGTTCAAATTGATTTTGAGGGAATTCTTACCGTCACCCCATCGTGGCTTGATGAATTTTTGACACATCTCACTGACTACGTTGGTGAAACCGTGGAAATTATTCCAACTCACAATGCTTCCGTCCTCGCAATTCTTCCCACGCTTGCGGAAGCGCGACAAGATCTTGTCGCGAAAGTTGCTGTGCGAGCAATGAAGGAAATGGAGAAAAAATAGATCGATTCGTATCAATTGTAGTACAATCAAACCATCATCGTATGCCAAAACGTACTCCAGAACGCCCGCCTTCTGGCCAGCCAGAGGAACGCAAACCGACCGCACAAGACAAGTCGGATGGTTTGTTATACAAAGACATTGCGGTTGGCGATGTGGCTAAAGCTGCAGGCAAAAGGGTTGTTCGTGGCGCTAAGGAGGTGGCTCGGCTTGGAGGAAAGGCGGCCAAAGCCGTTCAGGATGCGCATTTGGGCGAGAAAGCGGCTAAGGCGGCGAGCGCGGCGCATCGTGTCAACCGGCCGCTGTATGGCGCGGAGGGGACGGGCTTGGCTGTGGGAGCTATCGTGAGCGGCGGCGTAGAGGAAGTGCGGGCGCATAGCCGCCAGCATATTTTGGAGGAAGCCGGAGAGGAAGTTGAGCGACGGGAGAGCGCGGACATTGCTGAAAATGCTCCCGAGTTTCAAGAACAGATTGACGAAAAATCTACGCGCGAACTCAAGAACGAATATCGTATCGCCAAGGATCGCTATGCGACACTCCCTGTTGAAGGTCATGAAGAACTCACGCGGTTTGTGTTTGCGCAACGCATCATTGGCGAGTCGGATTTGCCCGCGTATCTCAAGGAGACATTGCCGTATGTTCCGTTTCAAGAATCAAAGTATCGGACCGATTTGGTGAGCCGAACGGGTGCCAGAGGGGCGTGGCAATTTATGAGCGATACGGCGCGTCATAATGGCTTGAGGGTATCGCGTCCGCGTGTAGACGAGCGTCTGGATTTTGAACTGGCAACACGCGCGGCCGTTCGATATTACACAAATATCTACGACACCTTGTCGCAGGACGAACACTATCGCACCATTGAAAAAAAGTACGCGCTGTCTCCAGAGGCGCTCATCGGTCCGGCGACCATCAATGCGTATCAATGTGGGGAAGGACACTTCAAAAAGATGTTTAAGATTTTGGCGAATTCCTCGGAGTATGGGTTGAGCGAGCGCGATATTGAGCAGGTGGCAGAGGCGGGCACTGGCGGTTTGTATACCTACATCACAACGCGCTATCGCCGTGAGTACGTGCGCTGGCAAAAGGAGTTTCGCTCCGGCCGGAAGTACGGGCGCGAGTCTGGCGGGTATGTGTTTTCTATTGAGGCGTTCAAACAGTTTGATTCGGGCGTGCGGATAGAGGACGATGATGGCGCGGTGCAGGGGCAGTCTTTAGTTGGGTTGGCCGCCTCTGCCGCCGTGGCCGCGGCTGTGTACGGCGCCTTGAAGCGCAACGATCTTATGTCGCGTCGTACATTTTTGCGTGCATCCGGCAAGACGGCCGTGGCTGGATTGGCGGGTGCTGTGGGCGGACTCTTTGAGTCAAAAGCTGGATTGATAAAGCACCTGTTTGAACTCATGGAGCGTCAGAATCAGGGAGAGGAGGGAGTATCTGAACCGATGGCAGACGAAGACGACCGTGCTGTGCATGCCGCGGAGGACATTGGTCGTCTTGCGCAGGAGCTGGAGAAGTTGCACGCGACGGAAGTGGGACGCGTCGCAGAGCGCGCGCGGTCCAACGACATTTCTCGCCACGGATGGAAGGGCGAGTATATCCACAACAACTATCCCAAAAATCAATGGATGGGCGATGCGGCGTACGTGCTCTATCAAGAGACGAACGAACCGGTGTATCTGCGCCTTGCCGAGTTCTACTATCGTTCGGCACGATTCTTGGCGCAGGCACAACAAGAAGGGCGCAGGGGGTTTGCTCTACCGTCTGAAGGGATGGGGCGCGTAGAGATACGACTTTCCTACTGTGACGATGCGCTCTCCGTTATTGAAGAGGTGTCACGCGAAAGGACTGAATGAGTGTTTTTATGTTTCGGCGTCTAGCACGACGCCGCGTTCTGCCGCTTCCGGATCATCCGGAAGCTCTGTTGTTTGTGCGGGCGCTGTTGCGGACACGGATGTGCCGGCAACATTGTCGTATCCATTCACGCGTGCCTCGCTGATGATGTCTACGAACGATCCCACATCTGCCTCCGTAGGCGTCACGTGCATATCAAACACCACAATCGGCGGCGCTTGGCCGGACGGCAAGCGGTCCAGCGTCCAACGTACGCGGTTTGCTACAGGGTCGTAGCCGAGCGATCCGTTGGTCACCGATACCACGCCGCCCCAGGTTGCGCGCTCGGGAATTGGCGCTGTCATGGTGAGGTCTTGCAAATCGTGCACGCCGCCGGACAAACTCCATGTCACGCGATATGTGGTGCGCGAATCGGCAAGCGGTGGAATCGGTCCCTGACCGACGGCAAACCCTTCGCTGTCAAAGTAGCGTGCGCCACTTGTGGCCTGCAAATCGGAGGCCACCTGAATGGTGACGCGGTTGGAGGTGAGCGTGCGGCTTGTTCCAATGCCGCCGATCATATCCACCGAGGCTTCCGCTTGGAGGACGATGGTATCGGCGCCGCTCTCGCGCAGTGGAATCGCCAAATCCACGCTGGCGTTTTCCGCTCCGTGCAATGTGGCGAGCCGGTTCAAATCCTCGCCATCCCACACGATGGCGTTGCCCTTGCGCGTCCCATCGGGGATGCCGCTGCGCCCGGCGATATCAAGGCGGCTGTCACCTTCGAGCACCGTGAGGACGAGTCTCACATCTTCGGCGGTTTCTTCGCCGGTGTTGGAGAGCGTGAGGTTGAGCGTCAAATCGTCCCCCGGCAAAATAATGGAGCTCCCCGTTTCGCCGTTAGCGACTAAAGTGAGTGATAGTGCGTTGGCGAGCACCTCGGTGGAGAGCTCCACACGCGATTGCTCAAACCGCGCATCGTTGCGCACATACGCAATCGTCGCGATCATAGGCTCGTTTGTTTTTATGCCCGCGCTTGACGTAAAGTGCCCCGTGAAGGAGATGGTTATCGGTGCATCGCTCGGGATGGACGCGATCGTCCAGCTCAACGAATCCTCATGATCCGGCGTGCGATCGCTTGAGTTGAGCTCAAACGTGCTTGGAACCTCGAGCCGAAGTTCCAGCGGCACGTTTGCGCCTTCCACGCGGCGTTCAAGTGTGATTGTGTATGTCTGCGTTTCCTCCGGCACCGCACGATCCGGTCCGCCAAGACTGACGCGATACGCGCTGTCGCTGATCAGAACACTCTTGGACGCAATGTCCTCAAAATGCGAGCTGAAATTGGCGGGCTTGTAGCGCATAATCGTTTGCACCGTGTGCGCCGTGCTCACTGCTCCAAAAAATCGCCCCGTGAACACAATGTCACCGGTACCTCCCGGCTCAACAGTGCCGATGCGAAACGTGTACGGGGAGCTTTCAATCGCCGCCGGTTCCACGGAATCAACGGCAAATGCTTCTGGGATATGCACCGTCACTTCCAAATCGGCAAGCGGAATGGACGCCGGATTTTGATACGGAATGGTGATTGTGGTTTGCTCTCCGCTCGCGACCTCGTCATCGGCAAATTGAACTTCAAACGTAAGCGCATCCCTTGGTGATGACTGGAACGGCTGATTGATGAGAAGCGATCCCGTGAGCCCCGCGGCGACGGCTATCAAGATCAGGAGCACGACGACCAACACGCGTCGCACCACGGGACGCGTGACGATTTCGAGCTTGGACAAGCGCGTCTTCGTTTCTTTTTTATTCGTGTCGTTGATCGCATACATTTCTCTGAGCTCTGCGTCAATGGAGCGAGGCGTGTGCGTCTCGTCTTCTTCCGTTTCGGGATCGTGCGATGGGTGCGTATCGTGCGAGGATGCTTCACGCTGGTGTGGCTCGTGCGTGTCATGGTGATGTGTCTCGGACGCGGCACTCGCTTTGTGCTTCTTTTTCATAGATGCTTATTCTCTACATCGATTCCAAAATCAAGCCAAAATATCCGTCGGTATTTTGGTCGAGCGTAAACTGTGTGAGCGTTTCTTCCGACGACCATACGGGGCGCAGGCTCTCGTTTGGGATAAATGTGTACGCGGTTTTTCGAAATTCAACGCCGGACTGTTTTTGCACGAGCAGAGAGTGGCGCGTGGACGGCGGAACGCCGACGAAACCAGCAAAACGCGACAACGCAGTATCGCGCGGCTCCTCCAGGATGGCTTGCGGCAAGAGATAGGTAAATGTGAGCGTGCTGGAGGTGCCGGGCTCCGTTTGCATCCAGTCTCCGAAGCTTGTTTTGCCAAAGCTCTCGGCCGTGAACGCACCGGTCTGCGGATCGGTTGTAGCCGATTCGACGCGCGATAACAGCGGGTCATTGGAGAGCGATGCGTCCGATTCAAAGAGCGATGGGTTGGGCGGCACGGCGCCTTCCACGCTCATGAGTTCACTGCCGCGCGGCACAAAAATGCGCGTAAACGACACGTTGTTCGTTCCAGAAAAGAGAGAGCTTTTGAGCCCGTGATGCGTGCGCGTAATCCGCGCCGTGTTCTCGATGCGACCGTCATCGCGCATGCGCGAGACGAGTTCCACGTCATCGTCAATCACGCCGTCCGTTTTTCCGCCAGCGATATTTGTGTGCACGAGCATAAAGTAATCGCCCGCGTTGCCAAGCACCGATCCGTCCCAACCGAGTTTTTGGATGGCAGACTGAATGTTTGGATCGCGATGGTAGATTTGGATGTCTTGATCGGACAGTCCCTCGCTCAACAGTTCGGCGATCTTCAAAAAATCCTCGCCCTCGGCGCTAGAGAGGCGGTCAATGAGCACGCTCGCCATGTCGCCGATAATCGCTTTGGGCCGGTTGGCTTCTTTGTCATATTCGAGCTCAACATGTTTTTGCGTTTCAAACAAAAAGTTCTCGCTATCGATGATTTTTCCTTGCTCGGCAAGCTCAATGGGACCGGTGGCGGCAATGAGTTCCGATACCCATGTGGCGTTGATAGCAATGACGCCGTCAACGGTGGGTCCCCCACTTTGCTCGTAAAACCACATCGCTTTTTGCGCGGAAGTAGGGAAATCCGGAAACCAATTCGCGTCTTGAAACTCCCAGCGCGCTCCAACGAGCCGCAGGGGTTCTGGCGCATGTACGAACGCTTGCAGTTGTCCCTGCATCTCGTATGTACCGCCGCCTGGCACGCGCATGCTTTGCAGTTCACCGTTCAAAAGATCCACTTCGGCAAAGCTCCCCCAAAATCCTCCTGTGGGACGAAGCTCTGTGTTATTTTGGAAGAGGATGAGGTAGCGCTGTGTTTGCTGGTGGCCGAGAAACGTCTTGATGGCGCCTGCCGATTCGTGGAACGTGTTCATCGCTTGAAGCAGTTGGCTGGAGCGCGCGGTCGCTTCCTGCAAGGTCTCTCGATGCTCATACGGAATCGCCTGTTGCGGCACGGCGGAAAGGTGATCGTATGCGATGGTGAAATCGGGAAGGGCGTTTTCAACGAACACGTCAAGGAGTGAGATGGCGTCGGTGGCATGCTCGCCGGAGCGGTTCGCGACCGTCGAAAGTCCGTTGGTGAGCGTGGAAGCCGCGCGCGCGGAAGCTTCGCCCGCTTTGAGCAAATGGCGCGCCGCTTGTACCTCTTTGCGCGTGTTCGGGAGAACGTCGGCAATTCCCAAGAGTTGCGCATTCATGGCGCGCAATTCGTCGTTTGCCAATCCAAACACATGCGCCGCGCGATCAAACTCGGCGGTGGCTTGGCGAAAATCTTGGACGGATGCGGATTGCACGGCTCGCGAAAGCGCGCCGATGCCGCTCATTCCGCGGTCTACGACGTCGGCTTTGGCGGTGTCGGTGCGCGAGAAGGTTGTCATCGCTTGAAGCGGCAGGACGATGCCGAACGACAAACCGATGAATGAGGCAAGCACCTTTCCCCAGCCGATGGGGAGGGTGCGTTTAGCGCGTGTAGGGCGTGCGGCGCGTTTGTGTGCCGCGGACTTTGGAAGATCGGCAAGCTCTTCGGCAATGGCGATGTCATCCAACAGATCGTCGAGCGTGAGTTCCGCGGTTTCCTGCTCTTCATCGAGCGCGAGCTTTGCGGTTTCCGGCGCTTCGTCGCCAACATCGTCAAAGACGGTCGCGATGGATGTGTCTTGCTCTGCGTCGGCGCACAAGAGGAGATGTTCAATGGTTAGCTCTTCGAAGACGGGATCGGTGATATTTGATGTGGCGGCGTGGTGCTTTGAATTGGCGTGAGATGGTCGTTCAAGATGACGCGAAGATATAACCGTTTTGGCATTTTGATCCAGTTGTTTTGCAATGTGATGCGTCTGTATGTGGAGCGTCGATGGCTCTTCCGCATCAACGTCCGTGAGTGCCGGCGTGGCTTCGAGTAAGTTTTGATACGCTCGCGGTTGCTCGTCGGCAATAAACGCATCGGCAAGCGTGACGAGGTGCGGCGAAACGGGATGTGCCATATCGCACTGCATTCGCACGGCGGCGGAGGACGGCGTTTGTTCGATCGCAACAAAACACTCGCCGTCGATGACGATGTCTTCCATGATGCCGTGGGCTATAAGGGAAAGCGGCGGGCGTTTTATTTTTGGTGTTCTGGGCATGGCTCGGTGAGTGGGGCATGCAAATGAATCCTGCGACCGCTCGGCGCGCCGTGCTCTGACTGTACAGAGGTCACGATACGGAGCGCTCGTATATTCGCAGAGTTTGAGATGCGGCGTCGTCCCATCGGTAGCGCGCAAGGACGGCGTGCGATTTGGAAAGGAGAGCGGTTTTGAGCGAACGATCGGTCAGCAAACGCTCCATGGCCTCAAGCATGCTCTCAATGTCGTCCGGATTGAAATAGATGGCGGCGTCGCCCAAGATTTCCGGAATGCAGCTGGCGCGCGAGGCGGCAACGGGCGTGCCGTTTTTCAAAGCTTCAAGCGGCGGGATGCCGAATCCCTCCACTTTCGACGGAATCACATAGAGCGCGGCGTTTTTGTACAGCGCCGTGAGCTCATCGTCGCGCAAAAACCCTGTAAACAAAATGCGGTCGTCCGGAATGGCAATCTCTCGAGCTTCTTCTTTGAGTCGATCTTGAAACTCGTTCGATGGTCCCGCAAGCACCAACGTCGTGTTGGGATGATCGGCAAGAAGAAAGCTGAACGTGTGGAGCAATGTCTCGATATTCTTGTGCGGATACGAGTTGCTCACGTTGAAGATGTACGGAGTTTGGATCCGTGAAAGGATGGACGAGCCGCGATTTGATGTTTGTTTTGTGTTCGCGGATTTTGGAACCGCGATATCAAACCCATTATACACGACGCTGATGTCATTTTGCGATGTATTCAGCCTGTGGATGATTTGATTTTTGGCGTGATTGGAAACGGTGATGATGTGTCTTGCGTTTTGAACGGCGTGACGGAGCGTTTTAGCAAACCCAAGGCGTTTGAGCTCGAACACGATGCGCGAGCGCGTGGTGGCGCGTGCCGACCACGGTTGTTCGAGCATAATGAGGTCGTGAATGGTGACGACAAATGGTGTTCGTACGCGCAAAGGAACGTTGAAATGGGGAAAATGTACGAGGTCGAGCTTCTGCTTGTCGATGGCGCGCGGCATGACCGTTTGTTCGGCGAGCGTGTACCAGTGC
>Ga0155246_106_pt3 | contig 37229 bp, 40 predicted proteins | sample RifCSPhighO2_02_FD_106214 | JGI IMG/M metagenome (GOLD analysis project Ga0155246, IMG submission 106214) | Candidatus Uhrbacteria bacterium RIFCSPHIGHO2_02_FULL_53_13 | reverse complement strand
CCGTAAAATCGGGGAGATCCGGTCCAACGGTGTTGTTCGTGATATCGGACGATCCGGTTGCCGTGTAGAGCTGAATCGGGCCGCTTTTTGCCGCCGTTGGCACGTGCACCACCACCTGCGAATTGCCCCACCCTTCGGCGCATGCCAACGCGGCTACGGTATCGTCCGTTGGATCTCCATCCACTCCAAGAAATGTAATGCCTCCCGTAGCCGTGCCAAAATCCGTTCCTTGAATCGTGACATATGTGCCCGGAGCGCCGTTCATCGGCGAAAACGCCTGAATGACCGGCAAGGCCACGCACACATCTTCCACACAAAAACCGCTTGAACAATCCGCGTGTTCAACGCACGCCGCCCCCGTACATGCGCCGCACGAACCTCCGCAGTCAATACCTGTTTCGTCACCGTCCTGAACATTGTTAAAGCAATAAGCTGGAATAACGGACACGATCACATCGTCGGCAGAGGCGCTGTATCCGGCAATGTCCGTGCCAAGCGCGTCAATCGTGTGCGTCGTCCCGACTTCAAGACCCGTCGTTCCCCACACCAAACGCGCGGCAAACGTAGTCTCATTCCCCACCGGTGCGTCGGTGCCAATGGCTGTGCCGTCCACAGTCGCCTCAACAAGACCAACGCCCGCGTCGTCCACGACCGTGACTTCCACGTCCACAAAACCGTCCACGCTTACGTCCGAACCGCTAAGCGGAGTCGTGATGACCACGTTTGGCGGCAATACATCCACCAAATCACCCGTCGAAAACGATCTCGTCACCGGACACCCGGTGAATCCGCAACTCAAGAGCACATCATTGGTTCCCTGAAGTCCTCCGTAGAGTTCCACCGTAAAGTTCGATTGGGCGTCAAAGCAACTCTGCGATGTGTTGGGCGCGGGGCATGGCGCCGTTGGACGCACGCGAATCACTCGCCCTGTCACCGACGCACGGATGTCCACTTCCAAATCGGTATCGGTGTTGCGCACGCGAATGTTGTCCTCAACGCTTGACGCGTCCACATTCGAGCTCATGGCGATTTGGACGACGACGTTGCGGATTGGTACAAAGCCCGTCGGCGTCACGGAGCGCAAATCAAACCCGCTTCCTCCGCTCGCGCAATGAGGTCCAAAACAGTCCCCCGGACCGCCGACACTCGACGTAAGAGATCCTCCAGGCCCAATCCCCGTCGCTTCCAGTAACTGATTGATGATAAAGGTCGTGATGGCGTACGACGACAAAATGATGATGATCCCAACGGCCGCGTTGACCATAATCGCCTGCGCTTTTTTAACCGTGTCTATGTTGCCGCCGGACGTCATCCATCGAACGCCTGCATAGAGAAAGAATCCGAGCGCCACAATGCCAAGAAACCCAAGCACGATGCGGATCATGCGCGCAATGATGATGCGGATGTCCGCCGAGCCAAGACCCGTTTCTTCAAGACCGCCAAGACCCGTATCCAACTGGGCAAACGCGGAATCGGCAAACATGAACACCCCAACGAGCACGAACGCCCAGGCAAGGGTGAACACAATTTTTGTACATCGTTTTGTCATGTTTTAGAGCGGGTACGCGCACTGCGCCAGTGAAGACTGCTCGTTGCAACAGTTCGGACCAATACAGCTTTGACTGCGCGAGGGGGTAAAGCAGTTTTGATAGACACTGCGCAATCCAGAATCGAGCTCTGCTCCGTACAAAATATCTTCAGAAAAAGCTCCATGCTGTATGGTCACCTCGTGCACTGGCGGATTGCCGTCTATGAGCGTCGTCGAATTGGTAAACCACAGCGACTCTGAAGGCGAGCGCAGAATCACGTTGTCCGCATTGACCGTCGAAACTTGCAGAGCGCTGTCAAATCCAATACGCACGGTTTGATCGAACGGGATTTCGGACGCTGGCACATTGCCGTCCAAAGGCGGCGTGAGCGCGGTGACGCGCGGCTCGGTCAACACAATGTCGTTGTTCGTTTGAAACTGCCACGAATAGTTGTCTGTCTCATCGGGCACCTCGTTATCATTGCCGTCGAGCCGATTGCCGGCCATGTCAACGAGCCCGCTGTATGGAAATACGGCTTCAAACGAGTCTGAATCTACGCGTCCGGCCGCTTTAGCCGTAACGTTCACCGTAACATTTTCGGGCAAACAGGTGATCGTTTCGCCGCACGAGTTCACTCCACAGGCCGTTTCTGCTACAAACTCGGATGTGCGATACGCGTTTCCAAGCAACCAATTTCCAGCCGGTGAACCGCTTCCCACGGGCACCGTCTGCAAAGTGATGTTGGTAAATGGCGTCGGCGCGTGCCCCACCGCCGAAATAGGATTGATCGTTTCTGAATAATTTATTTGTACAAGGATGTTGCGCGCATTCGTGGTGCTCGCCTGCGGAATGACGCTCTCCACAGTTGGCGGCATCAAATCCAACTCGGTAGAAACCTGAAATGTCCATGTATATGCGCCCGATCGGAAAATGGATTCGGAACTGCCCGCAAGCTCAATGTCGTTTGTCAGCTCCACCGTGTACCACACCGGCATTTCTTCACTGCCAAGATAGACATTGGGGTTGAACACAAAAGTTTTGTTGTCGGGCGTTACACCCACATCCACTTGTTCACCGGAAAGCTCAATTTCTTCGGTCGTGTTGCCGTCGCCATCCAAATCATCCACATCCACAAAGAAGATGCGCATGGCATCCGTGTTGAGCGCCGACGTGAGCTCGGGATTCGCCGAATCGTACGCAGGCATGATGGTCGTAGGATTCATCTCGCGGCGGAACGTCACGGCGATATTCGTGTTGCGCGGAAGATCCGTTTGATTGCGCGCCGGATAGTGCGTGTCAATGATGCCCGTGCCAAGCGCCGAGCTAAACGGCGTCAGAATTTCCGCGGCCGATCGCGATGTACCCGAGCCGCCGGCACCCGTGGCATCGAGCAACCGACTCAAAATGAACTGCGTAATGGCAAGTGAGGACAGAATGATTACGAGCCCCACAGCCGCGTTGATCATGATGCCTTGGGCTTTTTTGATTTTCGTCGGATCGCCGCCGGAAGTCATCCAAATGAATCCGGCATAGATCATGAGTCCCACGGCGATGACGCCGAGAAACCCAAGCGCGATGCGAATGACGCGCGCAATCACAATGCGAATGTCCGTGGTGCCAAGTCCGACTTCCGCGTTGACCGTCGCAAGGTTTGTAGCAAGCTCACTCTGCGCATGCACGCTCACGCTCGAAACAAAAAATACTCCAAAAAACGCGACGACAAACAGAGCGGCCGCGGCGATGGAGAATATCCTTTGCCTTCGAACGTTTGGCATGTGTGTATTTGTGTTTATTCTACCCTCTCACGACCGAATCCGTAAGCACAACGCTGGGGATAGTTCTTCGTGCAAATATCACGCGTTGTGTGATGGCGTATTGAACAATTTTTTTTTGCCGTAGAATGCAACAACCACCATCAAGATGACCAAGCCCCAAGGGATCAACAAGCTGATTGGAAAATCTGTCTCCCTCCCAAAATCAGAAACTTTCAAGATGATGAAAGAGACTGATAGAGCAGCAATGAATCCAAAAGTGAGCAATACGAGGGTTAATCTTTTCAACCATCGGCGATCAAAGGTATCGTTCAGAAACAAGAGCCACACGCCAATCAAGCCCAGTAAACCAAATATTGAGAGCACAGAAAGAAGATTGAACCCCCAGGGAAAGGTCGCCTCATATCCAAGCATAACGGTCAAATAAGCGTATGCTCCGGTCACAGGTACCAATAGAAGTACTGTGATAATTTTTTGAGGCTTCATAAGACCTTTTTCAAAATAGATTTACAGCCGAAAAACGACATCATTGAGCGAAAGGCCTTTGAGGAATCCGAAGAATACTGGAAGTATGGTGAGGATTCCGAAAAGGTTCTTGGAGCCAAAGATGGAGTTTTGCAGGCAATAGAGCTATTTTGAAAAGGGTCTATAATGGGGATATCTGCAAAAATCAAGTGCGCTGCCGGTGTGAGTCATACGAAGTGTCGCCCCACCTTATTTCTCCCCTTTCAAAAACGCTTCCACTTCGGCTCGCACGTCGTCGCCATTGGCCGCCGCGCCCACCGCTTTCATCACCGCGCCCATAAGCTTGCCCATATCCGCCATCGTCTGCGCTCCAATATCTGCCGCCAAACTCACCACATGCTTGCGAATCTCATCGCGCTCCAAAGGAGTCGGAAGATATTCGGCAATCAAATCAAGTTCCTTTTCTGTTTTCAAAATCAAATCGTTTCGCTCTGCGCGCATAAAATCCCCTAACGCGTCTTTAAGTTGCTTCGCGTTCATTTTGAGCACATCAATGACTTCGCTCTCCTTGAGCTCTCGCTGAAGTTCAATTTGCTTGTTCTTGAGCGCCGCCTGGAGCCCGCGAATCATCTCTACTATGTCTTTTTTTCCCTCCTTCATGGAGGCAATAAGGCGCGCTTTGAGTTGTTCTTGGATAGTCATAGGAAAAGTGAGTGATGAATGGTGAGTCGTGCAGAGTATAACGCTCAACATGCCAAAATCAAAACGGGAGCCGAAGCTCCCATTCTGATTATCGGCGGCGCTTGCGCCTCTGGCGAAAGTCCTCTTCGGTCGCTTTGCCGCTCTTGATCATCCATTCGATTTTGGAGGCGACACGAATACCGCGCACTTTCGTCTTTCGCTTGGCGTTGCGATTCGGAACCGGCTCGCGCACTTTGCGCTTGCGCACTTCCAGGTCCACTCCGCTTTGCGAAATGCGACGCTTAAAGCGACGGAATAGTCCATCGAAGCTCTCGCCTTGTTTTCGTTTGACTTCAATCATGTTTTTTCATCTGATTTCAACGTGGCACGATGATAGCACGCCCAAAACAACGCGTCAATCGTTGCCCAGAATGCTCGATGCTAGCCACCGTATTCCCAATTCTCGATTCTTACTTCCCCATCAAGTCCGTCCCATACATGATACTTGATACATCATACCTCTATTTCAGTTCCTTCTTGAGATACTCCACCACCTTATCGTCCGCGATGGATTCCTGGGCGCCCGATTCCATGTCGCGCACAATCATGGTGCCGTCCATCACTTCCTTTTGCCCCAAAATCACGGTAAAGCGCGCTCCACTGCGGTTGGCGGTTTCCAGTTGTGCTTTCAAACTCGCCTTCCCGAACGATTCCACCGCCGTGAGTCCGGCGGCGCGAATCTCCTCGAAACGCCGCAAAGCAATCCGACGCGCCTCTGCGCCAATCTGTGCAAAGAAAATCTGCGGCGCGGGCAATGCCGGCGGCTCCACTTCTTGGCGCTTCATCTCCAAAACGGCGCGTTCAATACCGACAGCAAACCCTACGGCCGGTGTTTCCTCACGCCCGCCCATGAGCTCCACCAATCCGTCGTAGCGCCCACCAGCTCCAAGCGATGATTGCGATCCCAGTTCGGCGCCATCACCGCGATCGGGCACGATTTCAAACACCGTGCGCGTGTAGTAATCGAGCCCGCGCACCAAATGCGGATTGAGCTCATAAGGAAGCGACAGCTCGTCCAAGTACTCAATGAGTTGCATGAAGTGCTCTTTGGATGCTTCATCAAGCCAATCCACAATTTGCGGAGCCTCCTTCATCACTGCGCGGCACCCTTCCTCTTTACAGTCCAACAGACGCAGAGGACTCTTCGAAAGCCGGCGCTGACAATCCTCACACAAATTCTTGCGATGCTTTCGCGCGAACGCCACCAGCTCCACCTTATACGTCTGTCGCGTCTCCGGTGTACCAATAGAATTGATCTCCACCTTGACCTTCATTCCCAAATCCTCAAAAAGCTTCACGGCAATCAAAATGAGCTGCGCGTCCGTCACAGCATCCGCGCCGCCAATCACTTCAAGCCCGTACTGATAAAACTGGCGTAGTCGCCCTGATTGCGGACGACCGTAACGATACATCGGTCCCAGATACCACAGCTTTACCGGCTGGGGTAAATTGAGCATGCCGTGATTGATGTACGCGCGCACCACGCTTGCCGTGGCCTCCGGACGCAAAGCCACCAATTGCCCTCCTTTATCCTCAAACACATACATTTCCTTCTCCACAATGTCCGTCATTTTGCCGACTGTTCGCTCAAAGAGCTTTACGTCTTCCAGAATCGGCGTGTCAATGTGACCAAACGAGTAGGCCTCGGAAATCTCTTGCGCCTTGCGACGAAAGTATTCAAAGTACGGCTGTTCGTCCGGAAGAATATCCTTCATTCCGCGAACGGATTCAATGGTCTTTACTTTGCGTACGGATGTATCTTCCTCCGCTTTTGGTTTGGTTGCCATAAATGATGTTCACAAATTGTATTCAGGGGGATGGAAGGCGCCGAATCGCTGGAGTGGCCAGCCGCGAACCCACACCTTTCCGACAAGGAACTCCTCTTTTACCGGACCGAAGTTGCGTGAGTCAAGGCTCGCCCCCCGATTGTCCCCGAGCAGAAAGTACTCGTCCAGATTGAGAACAACATGGGTGTCGAGCCCCGTATGGCCCGCCGGACCCAAATAGGATTCGTCGAGCACCGCGCCATCTGGATGTTTCGCGTTGGAGACGACGATCTTCCCGTTGCGCACATCCACCGTGTCGCCCGGAACGCCCACCACGCGCTTGATAAAAAACTCGCTCGGATCAAGGGGGTAGCGGAACACGACCACGTCTCCGCGAATCGGCTCATGAAATCGGTACGAAATCTCGTCCACAAGCAGATACTCGCGATCGGTAAACGTCGGTTCCATGGAAGCGCCGCGCACCACAAATGGTTGAACAACAAAGTAGCGCACCGGAATAATGATCGCGGCGGCGATCACCACGATCTGAACGATCTCGATCGTAAAAATAAGAAGTGCGGTAATGGACGATCCGACCCAGCGCTCAAGAAACGACCGCAGAACGGACGAAGATGGAGGAGTGTGAGGCATGGAAAATAAAAGAATCGCTAATGAAAACCATACTATCACGATTTTCTGCAACGCTCAAGCGTTGCGCAAGCACTCCGTTTGCCATACAATGCAAGCCATGAACGACGATCCGCGCATCAATCTCTTGGACGATCACTTCGATCTCCATCCGGATCCTTCGGTGACCCCTTGGAAATTAGGGTCGTACTTTTTTGTGACGGTTTTTGTGGGCGCCCTTGTGGGCATTGGGTTCTCGTTTGCCATCACGCGCGCTGATTGGTTGAACGTGAGTCAAGAGACACCGCGTGGATTTTTGCGATCGATTGCGTCGTTTGTGACCAGCGGCGACCGACCGCTCGTCGGCGAAACGGAAGGCCGCATCAACGTGGTGGTGCTCGGCATTGGAGGCGAAGGCCACGACGGCCCCGAGCTCACGGACACGATCATGTTCGGTACATTCGATCCGGCGGCACACCGTGTGGGACTCCTGTCCATTCCGCGCGATTTGACGATTCCGATAGGCGACCAGGGCTGGCGCAAAATCAACCACGCCAACGCATTCGGCGAGTTGGAGAACCCGGGAAACGGCGCCGCATATGCGGCAAACGTGATTGGCGACATGCTCGAACAAGAGGTGCACTATTACGTCAAGGTTGATTTTCACGGTTTTGAAGACTTTATTGACGCGCTCGGCGGAGTAGACGTGTACGTGGAACGCGCATTCGTGGATTCGCTCTACCCCACCGACGACTACCTCACACGCACGATCCGCTTTGAGGAAGGATGGCAACGCATGGACGGCGACACGGCACTGATGTTTGCACGATCGCGCCACGGCACCAACGGAGAAGGGTCCGACTTTGCGCGCGCCAAGCGTCAACAAAAAATCATCCTGGCCGTAAAGGAGCGTCTCTTTTCATCTCAAACCGTTTTAAACCCCGCGCGTATTGGCGAGCTTATCAAGGCGGTGTCGGACAACGTAGACACCGATCTCTCCACATGGGAGATGATGCGCTTGGCCCGATACGCAAGCGAAGTGAAGCAGGATCAGATTCAACATGTCGTGCTCGACACAAGTCCGGACGGGCTTCTTTACGAAACAACCATGAACGGAGCATACGTGATTTTGCCGAAAAATGATGACTGGCAGAGCATTCGATCGCTTGCCGCCAACTTGGCAAAACCTGAAGAAACAGCGGCGTCCGCGTTTGCGTTTATTCCATCCGAGCACTCAAACGCGAATGTGCGCATCGCCATCGAGAACGGCACATCCATCAATGGGTTCGCGTTTCGCACGTCACTGCTCTTGGAAAGCCAAGGGTTTTCCGTCACAAACATCGCGAATGCGGAAACACGGGACTTTTCGCACACCATCATTTACGACTTTTCGGGCGGTGCGTATCCCAGAGAGCTGAAAGAGCTACAGGAATACCTCAAAGCCGATGTGGCAACGACGGTCACAGGTTGGCTGTTTACCGACAATATCGCCCCACGCACGATAACGCTCGACGACGAAGGACTCATGGACGGCCGCGCACAACGCGAGGAGGATTTTCTCATTATTCTTGGACAAAGTTCCTCTTATCTGGTAAGGCAATGAGATGAAAGCCATCACCTCCAACCTTCCCGTCGTTGCGCTCCTTGGTCGAACCAACGTTGGCAAGTCCACCCTGTTCAACCGCCTGACGGAAACGCACCGCGCCGTTGTGTCGCCTAAGGCCGGCACCACGCGCGATCGCAAAGAAGCTCCCGTTTTGTGGCGGGGAGCGCAGTTTTTGTTAGTGGACACGGGCGGACTTGACCATCCGGGTCACGACGCGTTCGAACAAGAAGTGACGCATCAAGTAGAAATAGCCATGGAAAAAGCGGATGTTATTCTGCTCGTCGTTGATCTGGAGGTCGGCGTCCTTGAGCAGGATTTACAGGTGGCGCGCAAACTCAAGGGCTTGAACAAACCCGTCATCCTTGTGGGAAACAAGGCTGATCGCCAAGCCGCCGCGGCGCTTGACGCCGATTGGTACAACCTACCGTTTGGCCTGCCGCACCCTGTGAGCGCCATCCGCGGAAATGGTCTTGGGGACGTGCTGGACGAAGTGTTTGATGCGCTCGCCATACTTGGCCGTCCGCCGATTGACTTTGAAGAAGCTCGAACGATTCCGCGCATCGCGCTTGTGGGCATCCCCAACGTCGGCAAGTCGTCCATCATCAATGAAATTCTGGGAGAGCCTCGGTTCATCACTTCGCCCATTGCCCATACCACGCGCGAACCGAACGACACGCTCGTGGAGTTCGACGGGCGCGAGTATCTGCTCATTGATACGGCCGGCATTCGACGAAAATCGCGCGTGCAAGCCGGCATCGAGCACGCTGGCGTGCAACAATCGCTCGAGCGTTTGCGGCAAGCCGACATCGTCGTGCTGGTTCTGGACGCCGGCAAAGATATTGACGCGCAGGAAATGCGCTTGGGTCGCCTGATTCAAGAGGCCGGCGTTGGATGCGTGATCGCTCTCAATAAATGGGATCTCGTGCAAGACAAAGGGCCGTCCACCGTGCACGAGGTCGAGCGCGACATCCGCCGCGCCCTTCCGCACTTGCGCTTTGCTCCCCTCTTGACTGTTTCCGCCACAGAACGTATGCGTATCCACAAGCTCTTCGATCTATTTGATACAATCATGCAAGAGCGCGTCCATCGTGTCTCGCCGGAAGAGCTGGAGCAATTCCTCCGTAAAACCGTCGCCCGTCACAAACCATCGCGCGGAAAAGGCGTGGCGCATCCAACCGTGCTCGACTTTCGCCAGCTCGGCGTGCGCCCTCCGACGTTTGGTCTTTTGGTGAAAGGCCGTCGCGCCGATGTTCTTCATCCTTCCTATGTCCGCTTTTTGGAAAACCGTCTTCGGGAAGCGTTCGGATTCACCGGAACTCCCATCAACATTCGCGCCATCGCCGAAAAGCCGTCGTGAGACCGTGCTCGTGGTTGGCTTGGGCAATCCCAGCGCAAAGTACGAGCACACGCGACACAACGCAGGATTTTTGGCGCTCGATGCGTTTGCGTCAGATTGGAAAACGCAAAAGAAGGCACAGGCGCTCGTGACGCGTACCGCTAGCGCGGTTTTTGCCAAACCGCAAACATTCATGAATCGATCGGGCGAAGCCGTGCGCGCGCTATGCGACTGGTTCCATGTGCCATCGGAGCGCTGCATCGTCGTACATGATGACGCCGATCTTCCGTTTGGCGATGTGCGCGTCAAGCACGGTGGAGGCACCGCCGGTCACAACGGACTCAAATCCATCACCGCTCATCTTGGGAGTGAGGACTTTTGGCGCGTGCGCATCGGCATCGGCCGCCCGCAAAACCCGAGCGCGCCGCTTGATCGCTACGTGCTTGAACCGTGGAGCGCAGAGCAAGAGGCCGCGCTTCCCGATGTCGTGAAACGTGCCGCCACAGAAATCAACCGTCTGCTCAACACCCTATGACGCATGCACCATCTCTCCGCTCAAGCATTTTACAAAACGATCCGGCCTACCCTGCGCTGCTCAAAGAAATCCACGATCCACCACAGCGTGTTTTTGTACGCGGCGTTCTTCCGCCACACGACGCGCTGTGTGTGAGCGTCGTCGGTTCGCGGCGCATGAGTCCGTATGGCGCGCGCGTCGTGCGCTTGCTTGTGCCGCCGCTTGCGCGCGCGGGCGCCGTGATTGTGTCGGGCCTCGCGTTTGGCGTTGACTCGGCCGCGCACAAGGCGGCTCTTGAATCGGACGGACGCACCGTCGCCGTGCTCCCCGGAGGACTTGACGACGCTTCCATCGTACCTCGACATCACCTTGGACTTGCACATCAACTTGAAAGCACGGGCAACACACTCCTGTCCGAATATCCCGACGGTACCGCCACGCATCCCGGCTCGTTCCCAAAACGCAATCGCCTCATCGCGGGCTTGAGCCGCGCGACCGTTATCATAGAAGCGACAGGCAAGTCCGGCACCATGCTCACCGCGCGTTTGGCGATGGAAGAAAACCGCCTCGTCTTTGCCGTGCCCGGTCCAATTGACTCCGCGCTCTCGGAGGGTCCGCATCGGCTCATCAAAGACGGCGCCATCCCCATCAATTCCATTGAGGACATTTTGACCGCGCTCGATTTGACACAACTCACGCTGAACCTGCCTGCCAATACTCCGCAATCATCCGCCATTGCCGCGGCACTGCAAAATGGCCCCTTGCCTATAGATGACCTTGTCTTTGCCACACAACTGCCCATTGGAGAGGTGATGGCTGTCCTCACCGAACTGGAACTTCAAGGGCGCGTCACGACGGCTGATCGGCAGACATATTCGCTCACCGTGGTTTGACAATCTCACCGCGTTTGCGCATGATGCACCACTCACTCCTCACCACTCACTTTCCCATGAACCGTCTCGTCATCGTAGAGTCCCCCACAAAGGCCAAGACCATCAAACGCATGCTCGGCGACGCTTTTGATGTGGTGTCTTCGTACGGGCACATCCGCGATTTGCCAAAGTCGAAAATCGGCGTGGATACCGAGCACGGCTACGAACCCAAGTACGTGATCCCTCCCGACAAACGCAAGCGCGTCAGCGAGCTCAAGGCGGCGGCCAGCAAAGCGAACGACGTTTATATCGCCACAGACGATGATCGCGAAGGTGAAGCGATTGCTTGGCATATCGCGCATGTTTTGAAGATCAATCCCAAGACCGCCAAGCGCATCGTGTTTCACGAAATTACCAAGCGTGCCATTGACGAGGCCATGTCGCATCCGCGCTCCATCAACCTCGATCTGTTTCAAGCTCAACAAGCCCGCCGCGTCCTCGACCGCTTGGTGGGCTATACGCTCTCGCCGTTTTTATGGAAAAAAGTCGCGCGCGGTTTGTCGGCCGGTCGCGTGCAATCGGTCGCCATGCGATTCATCGTTGAACGCGAACGTGAACGCCAAGCTTTTATTTCCGAAGAATACTGGTCGCTCGACGCCGTATTTGTACATGCCAACGTTCCGTTCGACGCAAAACTCAAGACGTATCGTGAAAAAAAGGTTGGCAAGATGGACATCAAAACCGACGCAGAAGCACACGAGATGGTAGCCGTTTTGCGAAGCGACACCTACCGCGTCGCGTCCATTGAAACAAAGGAGCAGACCAAACAGCCAAAGCCGCCGTACAAAACCTCGACGCTCCAACAAGACGCCAACAACAAACTGCACATGAGCTCCAAGCAAACCATGCGCGTGGCTCAACAGTTGTACGAAGGCGTGGCGCTTGGCAAAGACGGTATGACGGGGCTCATCACGTATATGCGCACCGACTCGCTCAACATGGCGGATGTGTTTGTGTCCGAGGCACACGAGTTTATAGAGGGGGCGTTTGGCCAAGCGTATCGTGCCGATAAGCCGCGGCATTTCAAGACAAACGCGAAAGGCGCGCAGGAAGCGCACGAGGCGATTCGCCCCACAAGCGCGGCGCGCACGCCAGATTCTGTACGCGTGCACCTAGATCCGACACAATTCAAACTGTACGACCTCATTTGGCGGCGCGCGGTCGCCACACAAATGGCACCGGCGAAACTGCGCAAGCAGGGCGTTGATCTTGTCGGAGAGCACGGCACGTTTCGCGCGAGCGGAAATGTGATTGTGTTTGACGGTTACATGAAGCTGTATCCCGATGCCTCCAAAGAAACGCTTCTTCCCGAACTCAAAGAGCACGACCCCGTAGCGCTTTCAAACCTCACGCCAACGCAGCACTTTACCGAACCGCCGGCGCGCTACTCGGACGCGACGCTCGTCAAAACGCTCGAAGAAAACGGCATCGGCCGGCCATCCACCTACGCGCCGACCATTTCAACCATCATCGACCGCGGCTATGTGGAGCGCGACGACAACAAAAAACTGTTTCCGACCGACATTGCGTTTGTCGTCAACGACCTTCTAGTCGAGCACTTTCCCAACATCGTTGACAAAGATTTTACGGCCACCATGGAAGCGGATTTGGATCGCGTCGAAGAAGGAGCGCGCGATTGGGTTCCGCTCGTGCGCGACTTTTTTGAGCCGCTTCAAGAACGCATCACGCAAAAAGAGCAGGAGGTGAACAAAAAAGAACTCACCGAGGAGAAGACCGACGAGCTGTGCGAAAAATGCCAAAGCCCGATGGTCATCAAACTTGGGCGCTTCGGCAAGTTTATGGCGTGCTCAAATTATCCCGAGTGCAAGCACACCATCGCGCTCAACAAGGACGGCACAAAGCAAGCACTGCAAGAACCGAAGGTGCTTGGCACGGACGCGGCAACGCAAAAAGCCGTTACACTGCGCACTGGGCGCTTTGGTCCGTATGTGCAACTGGGAGAGGAAGAAGAGGTGGACGGCAAAAAGCAAAAACTCAAGCGCGCGAGCTTATTGCGCGGCATGGCGCCGGACGACGTGACGCTTGAAATCGCCAGTTCCCTACTGTCCCTTCCGCGTACGCTTGGCACGTATCAAGACTCTGAAGTCACCGCGCACGTTGGCCGCTTTGGCCCGTACATTGCTTGCGACGAGGAATCGCGCAGTATTCCAGCCAAGGCCGATTTTACGGTGCTCGACATCACGCTCGAACAAGCCATTGAACTTTTGAAGAAGCCAAAACGTTCTCGACACAAACGGGCAAACGTAAAGTAGGAACTCAATATCCACCGATATGTGTTGGTGGATATTGATTTTACGAGAGAGGAGATTGACATTTTGACAAAAAAAGACGATACTCCGCTCGGATCAAAGGTACCCTACAATGGACCGCCCGATTACCGGAAACAACATGGACCTGGCACTGCCCAGCCTCCTGATTCCCGTGATCGATCGGGACAGCGAGGATTGGAGACAGTTGACAGAAGTCCAGCGTGCATTGATTGACATGTTGGAACGTGAGACGGCGACGATTCTCGAAGATCCGTCGCATGCCCTCGGGCTCATCTTTGGGCCGCTCGCACGGCAGTACGCCGACGACGAGGAACAGACCGAGCGCGGTTTAGATACGCTCGCAGAAATGTTCCGCGTGTTGGCACGACAGTTGAAGCGCGACTTGCGCCGCTGTGTGCGACGTTTCGTGGACCCCGCCTATCACGAAATTGCCCTGCCAATCCTTGGCATCGGCGACTCGGTGGTGCGCCTGCGCACGGCCGCTTTCCCTCAAGAAGCGCCAAGGACAGTGGAGGATCAGCGCCGCGCTTACGAAGCGCGCCTCATCTTCCTTATGACGCTCCAGTCACTCGATATCATCCTGCGCGACGATCCGGAATTTCGCACGCGGCTTCTTGAAAGCATGCGCGACGATACTCCGGAAGGCGCCAGCGATGACGGAACCGATACGGGAGGAGCGATCGCCGTGTCGGATGACGAGATTCGGCTCGTTCGAGCGTATTTTGAGAGTCACGAATTGGTGACGGGATCGTGGGAACCCACGTCTCTCCCGATCGTGATGTCGAGCAACCAGCTTCAGTGTTGTCGCTTTCTGCGGCCAGGAACGTCTGCACAGTCCGTGGAGCAGCTTGCCGACATTCACGGATGTCGCGTAGGCGTCCCGTGGAACGACCGAACGATTGAGGCGTACATCATGATCCGCGTCAAGGGTCCCCTAACGCGGTGGTTCAAATTCTGCGCAAAGTCGCAGTCGGGACGAACGTACACGCCTGACGCCATGGGCGTTCGGCTCGTCGTTGCCGATGAGGAATTTGATGAGATGGGTGTGTGGCTCTTTGCCAATCTCGGAGTCACTCTCGCCGGACTGACGGCCATGCCGCGTCCAGGCCGTGTGCCGAGTGCCGATGCGACCGCTTCAAAGAGCGCGTTCGCATCCACGCGTTTTCGCGCGCACCGTGTCCACGCGATGATTGCGGGACATCCTGTAGAAATACAGGTCTTGCCGCTGTCGGTAGCGGCAAACGTATTGTTTAGCATGGGAGATGAGAACGACCGGCTTTTTGCCTGGCGCCGGTTCCAACAGTTTCTCCCCACCATTCGACCGCCATCGCTCTTTGGCGTCGAATGGAATAACCGACTTGTACGGAGCAAAAACTGGAGGTACACCATGCAGCAGCTGAAGAGAGAGCTCCACATCTAACACCCGGCCATCGTCCTCGATGCGCCGGGTGCTGTTATTTCTTCTTGCCATCGCCTTTTCCGTAATCCGGAAGAAGATCTTCCAACGCTTCTGTCGTGTCCGTCTTTTTCATAAACCAACTAAACGGAGGATATCCCTTTGCCCAATCTTCCATCGCCGCTCCCATGCGAATGAACGGATTGAAGATTCGCCCCGCGACATTCGTGATGCGCCGCATGCGCTCGCCAAACCCCAACGCCGTGCGATTCCAATCGGACACCATTTCGTTGCCTAACCATCCACCGCTGAAAGAGACGGCTTTTCCCGCCGCTTTGCCTGTGGCTTTTGCCGCGCCCAGCGCTCCCTTTCCCGCTTTTTTTGCCGCGCCAACAAGCCGATCGCGCGCGCTCACGGCTTCTCGCGCGCCCACCGTTGCGCTTTCCGTCGCCGCCGCGCGCTCCCCATCACTTACACGAGCGGGCGCAGGAGCCGTTTCCGCGGCCGCTTCTGCAGTTTCACCCCTTGGTTGTTCACGTGGACGCTCCGACTCTGTTGTTACCGCTTGTTCTTCAGCTCTTGCGCGAGCCAATTCACGTTCTGCCATACAATGGACTACACGAATAATACGCACAGCCTACACTTTACAGAAAGAATTGGCTAGGATACGCTTTTTTGGCACCCTTGACACAGCATCGCACATGAAATCTCAACCACAAGAGTACCTGTGGTCATTTGAGGACCTTGAGCGCGTCCTCAAAACACACTACGAACATCCTGACATTGATCGCGTCCGGGATGCATATTTGTATGCCAAAGAAGCGCACGGAACCAAGCGACGTTACTCCGGCGCCTCTTACATCATCCACCCTATTGCCACAGCCGTGCGCTTGGCCGAAATGCAACTCCCACTTGAAATCGTCATCGCCGGTTTGTTGCACGATGTCCCCGAAGATACGGATCGTACACTCGAAGATGTGCAAGAGGCGTTTGGCGAGGACATCGCCTCCATGGTGGCCGGCGTCACCAAACTTGGGAAGGTCAAATATCGCGGCATCGATCGCTACGCCGAGAATCTGCGCAAGATGTTTCTGGCTATGGCGGCGGACGTCCGCGTCGTCTTTATTAAGTTTGCCGATCGCCTGCACAATGTCGAAACACTCTTTGCCATGCCGGAACACAAACGCCAGCGTGTTGCCAAAGAAGTGCTGGAAATTTACGCACCAATTGCTGGTCGTTTGGGCATGGGTGAGATGAAGGGGCGGCTCGAAGACAACGCGTTTCGATATGCCATGCCACAGGAGTATGACGCCGCAAAAACACTCTTTGATCAACAGGTGCAGGTCAGAACCGACGATATAGAATTCACCATCGCCGAAGCGCGAACACAGCTTCAGAAAGCCCATATTCCGATTCAATACATTTCTGGCCGCCGCAAATTTCTGTACAGCTTTTGGCGCAAACTGCAGTCGTATCACGGAGACGTTTCCAAGATTTACGATCTCATTGCCATACGTATGATCGTGGACTCCGTTACCGATTGCTATGCCGCTCTTGGTATCTTGCACTCACACTGGGTGCCGCTCAAAGGCCGCATCAAGGACTACATTGCCCAGCCAAAGCCGAACGGATATCAGTCATTGCACAGCACCGTCTTGGATGAACACTGCGGCATTGTCGAGTTTCAGATTCGCACCAAAGACATGCATAACGAAGCCGAGTTTGGCGTGGCGGCACATTGGCATTACAAACAGCACGGTTCAGAAGACCCGCCAAAGATTCCGTGGATGCAGGATCTGATTGACATCCACAAAGAAATTTCCAGCGGAAAAGATTTTCTCAAACACTTGGACGAAGTGAAGCTCGACATGTTTCAAGATCGCATTTTTGTTCTGACTCCCGAGGGCGATGTGATTGACCTGCCGGAAGGATCGACGCCCGTTGATTTTGCGTATCATATTCACACCGACGTTGGAAACAAATGCGTGTCGGCGAGCGTGAACGATCATGCCGTGCCACTCGACCTGCCGCTCAAATCCGGCGATTTGTGCATCATTGTCACCGACAAAAAGCGCAAAGGCCCGAATCCGGATTGGCTCAAATTCGTCAAAACGCATCACGCGCAATCAAAAATCCGCGCGGCGACGCGGAATCGCGTGAGACAGTGGATTGATGGAATGATGGGAGCCGCCACGAAAACAAAAAGAATCTGAAGCCGGCTAAAAAGCCCGGTGGGCTTCGACTTCCACGTGAATCGTGCCCATCAAATCCAGCACTTTGTACATTTCCTCGTTGGAAAAATAGTGGATGACAATTTTTCCTTTGCCGTCCGGTTTTGTTTCAATGCGCACCTTGGTGCCAAACAAGGATTCGAGCGAGCGTTCTTGCGCCTCGACATTCGGGTCTTTAGAAACAGAAGACGGTTGGCGAACCGAGCGCTTGTTGGTGGAAAGCACTTCCGCCTCACGCACCGACAAATCGCCGGCGAGCATTTGCAAAAACATTTGGTTGCGCAATATCGGATCGCTTTGCGCCAAGAGCGCGCGAGCGTGCGAACGCGTAATCTCACCGTCCATGAGCGCCTCGAGCATCTCCTCATTCAAGTCCAACAAGCGAATCGTGTTTGCTACCGCACTGCGACTTTTTCCCACACGCTTGGCCACTTCCTCTTGCGTCAAATCAAACGAGTCCATGAGCGCACGATACGCGCGCGCTTCTTCCACCGCGTTTAAATCCTGACGCTGGATGTTCTCAATCAAAGCGAGCTCGAGCTTTTCTTGATCGGTCGCCGTGCGCACCACCACGGGCACATACTCGAGCCCCAGCATTTTTGCCGAACGCAGACGACGCTCGCCCGCGATGAGTTGATACCCGGCGTTCGTTTGCGTCACGACAAGCGGCTGGACGATGCCGTACTGCTTGATACTGGCAATCAAATCTTCTAAATCGCTGGGACTAAAATGCGTGCGCGGTTGACGCGGATTCACTTCAATGCTGTCCACGGGAACTTCAAGCACTCGCCCCGAAGTTGTTTTCGGATCGGCCGACGCGCTGATGACACGCTCAACGCTCCTTTCCGGAATAAGCGAACCAAGCCCCTTCCCAAGTCCTGATTTTTTTTTCATAGCATGGATGGCACTAAGGCCCCTTCATCAAATCTCACAAGAAATTCATCGCGCAGACGTTCATAGGAACGCGCGGCTTTGCTGTCCGGCGCATACCCCAAAATCGTTTGCCCAAAGCTCGGGGCTTCCGCCAAGCGCACCGAACGAGGAATAACCGAACGGAAGATTTTGTCGGGAAAGTGACGGTACAGCTCCGTCATCACGTCTTTGGAAAGGCGCGTGCGGCTGTCGTACATGGTGATGAGCGCGCCAAACACATCGAGCTCCGGCCGCAGGTTCTCTTTCACAAGACGAATCGTGTTGAGCAGTTGCCCCAATCCTTCGAGCGCGTAGTACTCGGCTTGAATGGGAATGAGCACACGATCGGCGGCGACAAGCCCGTTGAGCGTCAGAAGGCCGAGCGACGGAGGGCAATCCACCAGAATAAAGTCGTACTCTGTACGCACCGGCTCGAGCGCTTGCGCGAGTTTGAATTCGCGATTCTGCTCGCTCACGAGCTCCACGCTGGCGCCCGCGAGCGCCTGATTGGACGGCACGATGTGGAGGCCATCGTGCGAGGTTTTGTAAATCACCTGCCCAATCGTGACGCGACCGACCAACAGATCATACACACTTTGCTCAAGCGCTTGATGGTCAATGCCAATTCCAGATGTGGCATTGGCCTGCGGATCCAAGTCCACCATAAGCACCTTTTTTCCGCATGCACTCAAATACGCTCCCAGATTAAGGGTCGTCGTCGTTTTTCCAACTCCCCCTTTCTGGTTTACGATCGCGAAAATCTGCGCCATAGTCCGTTTGCAGTATAACAAAATATCGACATACGTGCGTGTGGACAACGCCGTACATGTTGACAACTCGAGCAAATCCGCATACGATCGAAGATGTTTTGAGCAATAACGAGAGAATTTTTTGTGTCTTTTGGGGGGCGGATGGCGGAATTGGTAGACGCGCTGGACTCAAAATCCAGTGGTAGCAATACTGTGAGGGTTCGATTCCCTCTCCGCCCACCAAAAGACTCAAACCGATTTTTGAAAAAAAGCGCACCCCGGCCAAGCGACCGGGGTGTTTGCGTTAGTTCCAACACGGCTCTTCGTTCTCAAGCCGCCATTTTCCATCGTCGAGTACGACGTTCTTCCACTCTCCCATCGGGAAGTGGTCCACGGGTTTGACGAGCATCGTCATGCTCGTTGAGCAATCACCGTGCTCGACGTTGACTTCAACGAGCACGCCGGCGAATCCGCCGAGGCACTGGTAGCGTCCCGTGTTCACGATTCGACCCGCGGCATCTTTTCCGTCAAAGTCGAACCGTTTCGCCTGATCGCGGATCATGGCGAGTGCCTGATACAGACATGCCGTTAGCAGGTCTTGGGACAGATTGCCGCCCTTGAGCACGAGGCAAAGGCCTCGGTCTATCGGATTACTCACGTGCCCAGTACCCTTCCGAATGGAGATCGACAGATTCCGTCCACAATTCCAGTCCCCAACCCAAGGGGATATACCAGGACAACGCCCTGTTCAGCCTGTTAAGCAAACCGTTCTTTGTGTCGCGCGTACGGTCGGGATGCACAAACAATCCACGAACAATCACGACAACGTTCTGCGCTGTCGCTTCTCGCCAAAGCGAAAAGCTAAACGTCACCGTCGTATCCTGTCTAAAGTTCGGAAAGCTTGTCGTGCGAATCATTGACGTGACACGACGCTCAACAATCCTCTCCCACAACACTCGATCGTCAATATGGTCGGCTAGAGTTGCTTGATGTCTCAATTGATACGCCTTCAAACAGCTCACAACGTCCGTCGTCAACATCCTTGGATCTAGTCCTTTGATTTCGATCAGAGGCATGATTGTTCCCGACCCTTTATAGCAAAACAAACAGCAGGCGTCAAGGCCTGCCGCTACTCTTTTGTAACCTTTCGTGTTTACCACCCTCCAGACGCGCCGCCGCCTCCCGATGATCCGCCGCCAAAGCCTCCGCTGGACGAGCCGCCGCTCGACGATCCGCTCTTCCAATCCCACCCACTGCGCCGACCGCCCTTCCCGCCGCCCTTTCGTGAAAAGTAAAAGCCAATGGCAATGATGACGAACGCGACAACGAAAATGCCAATGAACATTGTGAGAAAAGCAACGACCGAAAAACTCTGCTCATCATCTACGACCAGTTCCGACTCTGTCGCCGCCTTGATGGCTTCAACCCCAGCGGCAATGCCCTCGTCAAAGTCTTCCTCCCGAAATGCCGGCGCAATCACGTTGCTAATGATGTGCTTGGCTTCAATGTCCGTCAGCGCACCTTCAAGTCCGTAGCCAACCTCAATGCGCATCTTGCGATCCTCCATGGCCGCCAAAAACAGCACGCCGTTGTTGACGTCCGCCTGTCCAACGCCCCACTCTCTAAACAGCGTGTTGGCATACGATTCAATATCATCTCCGCCAAGCGATGGAATTGTGACCACCGCAATCTCGTGCGATGTCTCCTGTTCGAACTGCAAAAGCATTTCTTCTAAAGTCGCTTCGGCGCTTGGCGAGAGAATATCCGCAAAATCGTTCACATACCCCGATGGCGTTCCCGGAGATGTGTACGCAAAACCCATCGCCGGCAGCAGAGATGCGAGAGCCAACAAAGCAACCAAGCCTCTGCGCAACATACTAAAGTTCAAACTCAACCGACGGAGCCGCCTCGGCGTTCTCCACCGCCGCGAAAAACTCATGCGCATCGAATCCAAACAACGCCGCCACGATGTTTGATGGAACGCGGCGAACCGCCACATTGTAGGTGTTGACCGCCTGGTTGTAGTCGCGGCGCGCAACGGCAATGCGGTTTTCCGTGCCTTCAAGCTCGGTCATCAAATCGCGAAACGCCTGCGTGCTTTGAATGACAGGATATGCTTCCACGGTCACGAGCAACCGCGTCAGCGCGGAGTCAAACACGCCTGCCGCCGCCACTTGGCCGTCCATGTCACGCGCGGCTCCCGCGCGCGCCCACGCACTGCGCGCTTCGGTAACCGCTTGAAGCGTATCTTGCTCAAACGCCGCCGAACCCTCCACGGTGCTCACCACGTTTGGAATCAAGTCGAAGCGTCGCTGATATTGCGCTTCCACATCCGCAAAGCGCGTCTGCACGAGCGAATCTTTTTGCACAAGACCGTTGTAGGTTCCGCCAAGCCAGAGAGCAAGCACCAAAACAATAGCGACAACCAATAGATACGGAGTAAGCGATTTTCTTTTGTTCATATGATTCGAGTATACGAGATATTAGGATGCATCCAGTATAACAAAAAAATCCGCACCTCTCATAAGAGAGATGCGCATTTTGGTTGCGGGGGCAGGATTCGAACCTGCGACCTCCAGGTTATGGGCCTGGCGAGCTGCCTGGCTGCTCTACCCCGCTGTGTACATTCCTTGCATGTGCGCTATTGGCCGTTGGCTTTTAGCTTCTAGTAAGGCCTCGCGAGTTCCGACTTCCAATCTCTAACCTCCAACTTCCATTGGTAGCGGAGGCGGGACTTGAACCCGCGACCCCAGGCTTATGAAGCCTGTGCTCTAACCAGCTGAGCTACCCCGCCACATCACTCCCCACCTTATCGCTCGGATTTTCGTCACGAGTGTACCGTTTTGCCCTGTGTCTGTCAAGAAATACGATCGCCCAACATCGTGCACCGACGTTGGGCGAAAAAAGCTACGGCACGGACGGCGTGGACCCAACCCCAGCCGCAAGATTCTGCGTGAACGTGCCAATGTTCTCCGTCGAGGCTGCCGCAAACCGTCCAAGGTTTGTCAAACCCTCCTCAATGTCCTCGTCGGTTCGTTCCATGACCATGACCATCCGGTCTGGAATGCCCATGCTCCGGAATACGGCATGGAAATCGGTCGCACCGTCATAAACGCCACAACCAACCACCATGTGATGCCCTGTAGCAAGCATCTTCTGCACACGACGGCACACTCTCTGCGCCGTAATGTCTCCACTGGCATTGTCGGCGCCGTCGGTCACAATCACCGTGATGGACAAAACGTCGCCGCTGTACCACACCCGTGCGCGGCGAGCGGACTCTGCCGACACGTACAAGGCGCGGCGCGCCGCCGCAAAGAGCGGGGTATTGAAACCCGGCCTGAACCAGTCGTCGTTTTCCAGCGGCTCGGTATTTGATAGGACAACAAAGTCGCGGCCAACGTCTCGTTGATTGAGCGTAGCAACGCGCAAAAATGCTTGCATCGCGCTTCCGCCACGCCGAATCAACTGCTCGCGAAATGCGTTGGCCCCGCGTGTCACCACAGAGACGTTCCTGCAGGCACTAATCGAATCCGAATCGTCCAAAAGCAACGTCACAAGCACCGCATCACTTCCCTTTATTTCCCGTGGGAGTTGGATGTTCATGATGTATCCAATACGAGTACACCATCTTTGAAGATTGCCGTCAAGCATGCTATACTTGGTTTTCCATGACCCTCACGACCCATGCAACTATTGGCGCTTTGATTGGCGCCGCCACCGGAAATCCTTTTTTGGCATTTGGCGCAGGTTTACTATCTCACTTCCTCGTCGACATCATTCCCCATGGCGATCGCGAACTGTACGAAAACCACAAACGTAAACAAAAACACCGCCGCGCTTACGCGTTCGTCACCATAGACGGTATTGTCGCCGTCATGGTTATCGCGCTCATGACCGGCTTCCAGCCCGTTCAGTACCTAAACGCCTCCATCGCGATGGGCGTTATCGGATCCATCTTGCCGGACCTCATCATCGGTATCCATGAGGCATTCCACATAAAATGGCTGCGGTGGTTCCATCGCCTCCATTTCTTCTTCCACAATATGATTTCCAATCGCTGGGGCGACGTCCCTCTGCGCTATGCGTTGTTTGCCCAAGCGGTTTTTGTCATCGTGGCCCAACGATGGTTTTAGAGCCACCGCAAAACTCCGAACACGCCCATAGTCGCGAGCGTCACGATCACCGTTGAGATTGCTGCGCCGACCATGATTGCCGGAATCGCGTGGCGTTTTTTCATGCGAAAGAGCCACGCGGCCAGAGAACCGGTCCACACGCCCGTCATGGGCAACGGAACGGCAACAAACACCACCAAGCCAATCATACCCAGCGCGCGATATCGCTCTGTGTATCGTCGCTCGACATGCTCCGCGGACCAATCCAAGGCGCGAGCACACCATGGAATGTGCTTTCGGCATGGAGCTTCAAACCAGTGCAAAAACGTGGGAATCAAAAACGCAGGTACGACGCTCCCAAGAAAACCAAAAAAACTCGCCGAGAACATGGAAAGTCCAAACCCTTCCATGGCCACGGGAACGGCAACGCGCACCTCCAACACCGGCAATGACGCTATCAAAAACGTCACGAGTTCCGGCGGCCATCCGCGCAATAGTAACAATACGCTCTCTATGAGTTCACCACTCATACACGCTAAACGCCCAATCGGTCAGCGCCTTCACATCTTGAAATCGACCATCAATGCTCGCGGCGCCAAGCACGGTCACATCAATCGAGTGTCCATCACGCTCGATGCGAATCGTAAGGCACGCTCCCGCTTCATCCGTAAATCCGGTCTTACCGCCGTGAATGGCATACGGCGATCGGTTGATGTACGAATCGAGCAGTTGGTCGGTCGCCTCAACAACATACGTGTTACCCGTTCTAGATTCAAACGTGTACGACGGCAGACGAACGCGCTCTGCAATCGTTTCGTTGGCAAGCGCGGCATCCAATAATTGCGTCACATCGTACGCCGTCGAAAGATTTCCCGCCCCCAATCCAACAGGATCAACAAACACGGTGTCGTACATGCCAAGCTCGGTCGCAATTGTGTTCATGCGCGCCACGAAAGTCTCCTCCGAGAGTCCCAGCTCGCGCACAAGTGCGAGCGTCTCGTTGTTTCCGGAACCCACGAGCATGACTGAAAGCATTTGATCAAACGACACCTCATCGCCAAAACGAATATACCAACGCCCGCCGTCGCGTACGTCTTCGCGCAGAACCGTTCCGCGGCGTTCGAGGTTAAACGTCGGATCGTCCAAGAAAACAAGCGCAGTCATGAGTTTGGTGATGCTCGCCATGGGGCGCGGCTCGCTCGGCACGCCCGAAAGAAGCGTCACGCCGCTTTCCACATCGCGCACCACAAATGAGGGCGCGTTTGTCACCACACCGAGCGCGTCGGTGTCCACGCGCCGTGGTCCGCGCAGATTGGCAGACGGGAACGCGCCGCTTGCGGCACGCACCAGCGCTACATGCGTATCGGTTGGATTCGGCGCCACAACCGCACCCGGAAAAAGCGGAACGAGCGCCAACACGAGAAACACGTTGATCACGGAAGCGAGAGTCATGTTGATGGTGCAGAAGACTCCGTGAGCGAGGGATCACTTAGCACCGCAAAGTCCGGCAACGTATCCATAGAGGTCACTCCCAGATGGCGTAAAAACGGCATAGAAACCGTGTAGGTGCTCCCCTCCGGTGACTCTACTTCGTCCACGAGCCCTCGAATCATCAGGTTGCGCAAAATCAGCGAACAGTTCACTCCGCGAATCTGCTCAATCTCCGGCTTCGTAATCGGCCCGCGATACGCAATGATGGCAAGCGTTTCCACCGACGGCCGCGTGAGCTCGCCGGTCAAATCCTTTTTTAAGTATGCGCGCACAAACTCTGCCGTCTCCGGCGCGGTCATCAACGACGCTTCCCTTTGGGTCACAAACAATCTGATACCGGAACCCTCGTGATTCAAATGTTCCGTTACCTGATCTAACGCTGAACGAATTTCATCCGGTGTCGCGTTCAATTCTTTTGCCAATCGAGTGAGTGTTAGCGGCTTCCCGGCGACAAATAACAAGCCCTCAAGTTGAGCAACTTTTGTGTTCATACGCGTTCAATGGATATGTCTTCAAACAAGCTTCGCTGTTCCACACGTACAATCTTTTGTTTCAAAAGCTCCAAAAGCGCTAAAAAACTCGTCACCATATCGCCGCGAGATCCGCTCTGTGCCATTTCGTGAAACAGGACCCGAGCACCCTCTGCAATACGGCGTTTGAGATGCATAATGTGCTCTTCCACGCTGGCGGTGCGCTCCATGAGCCGTTTTGGCAGATCGAGATATGGCTGGAGGCGTTGAATGACTGATGTGAGAGCGCTGAACAAATCGGTCGTTGTCAGCAATAGAGGCGGCGCAAATTCGGACGCTTCAATCGCTTGTCGCGGTGCGACGTACGCCTCGCGACCGTCCCCAAGCATCGTTTCAAACCAATCAGCAGCTTGAGCAAATCTTTTGTACATGCGTAATTGGTCGGCTAAATCCGCTCCCGACTCTTCGTCTTCTATCGCCAATTCCGGCAAGAGTGTTTTTGATTTGAGATACAAGAGTTTTGAAGCGACCACCAAAAAATCCGCCAACTCACTCGGGGCGACTGTCTCCACTCGCTCTAAGTGCGCAACGTACTCCTCTGTGATGCTCGCCAAACTCACTTGTGAAATGTCGAGTTCGCGCCGTTCAATCAGCGACAGCAACAACCCAAGCGGCCCTTCAAACTGCTCCATTGTCACCGTGTAGCTCATTGGTTCGGCTTTACTTCCAGTCCAAGCTCGTCCGTCACCGCCTTTGGCAACGGCCCCGGTGCATGCATCACCGATGTATTCCCGGAACCCGTCATCGGAAACGCCACGACTTCACGCAGATACGACTCCCCCGTCAAGTTCATGATGTTGCGCTCCACGCCAAGCCCTATACCTCCGTGCGGCGGCGCACCATACTTGAAAGCCTCCAGAATGTGTCCCACCGATGCCTCGGTTTCTTCGTCCGAGTACCCCATCACGCCATAAGTGGCGCGCAAGACTTCAGCCTCGTGCGCGCGAATACTGCCTCCGCCCGACTCATACCCGTTGCAAACCAAGTCGTATTGCGATGTCAGAATGTTCTCAACGTTGCGGCCATTCAACAAATCGTCACGAAATTCCGGCAGAGGGTTAGAAAATGGGTTATGCGTGAACGTCCATCCGCCATTCTCGGTCTTTTCGAAAAACGGAAAATCCACCACCCACGCGTACGCTAAAATTCTCTTTTCCTTTTCTTCATCCGTGCGCAAGTCAAACTTGTCGGCGCCATAACGCTCCATCGCTTCTTGATACGAAATACGCGGAAACGGAACCTGTTTGATGGTAAACCCCAGCGTTTGAACGGCGTGAATCATCATGTCTTCCACCATCTGCATCACTTGATCGCGATCGACAAAACTCATCTCAATGTCAATTTGTGTGTGCTCAAATCCACGGTCGGCACGAGGATCTTCGTCGCGCAGAGCACGCGCAATTTGAAAATACCGCTCAAAGCCAGCGACCATGAGCAATTGTTTGTACTGTTGCGGGCTCTGTGGAAGCGCAAAAAACTTCCCCGGCTGTAAGCGCGACGGCACCACAAAGTCGCGCGACCCTTCGGGCGTTGCCTGTGACAAGAGCGGCGTTTCAATTTCCGTAAAGTCCCTCTGAAACAAAAACTCTCGGCAGGCCTGAACAAAGCGACTGCGCAAACGAATGTGGTGCGTAAGACGCTCGGAACGCAAATCAAGATAGCGATACTTGAGCCGCACATCTTCGCTTACGCCTAAGGTGTCTTTATCAATCTCAAACGGAGGCGTTTCGCTTCTATTCAAAATCACGATCGACGTCGCGAGTACTTCCACCGTCCCCGTTTTCATGTTTGCGTTGATCTGTTTTTCGCCGCGCGCCTGAACCGTCCCACGAATCTGCAGAACAAATTCCGGACGAATTCCTTCTATGAGCGACTTGGATACTTCATCCAGCTCTTTTGGGACTACCACCACCTGTACGATGCCCGATCGATCGCGTATATCCAAAAAAGCCACCTTCCCCATATTGCGGCGGGCATGTACCCATCCACAAATTTCAATCTCCTCGCCGACCTTTCCAGTAGTTTCCGCCGCCAAAATACGCTGTTTCATAGGTATGATAGGAATGGAGACATTCTATCACACAACGAATTGGGGAATCAGAGCCGAATCATTTTTAAAAGGCGCTCTTTTTTGTGTCGCGCAATCGCCAATTGAATGAGACGATCAATCAGGTCAGGATAGCTCACACCACTCACCTCCCACAGTTTTGGATACATGCTGATCTTGGTAAAGCCCGGGATAGTATTTGCTTCGCTCAAGATAAACTCTCCTTTTTGAGTGAGAAAACCGTCTATACGAGCCATCCCCTCAAGCTCCAAAATTTTGAATGCTTCCAAGACAATGCGCTGAATCTTTTTTACAACCTTCGTCGATAATAAAGCGGGAATTTCAAAATGAGCGCCATTCTCGTCGAGATATTTTGCTTCATAAGAATAAAAGCTGTGTGAGGGAATCACCATTCCAGGCAATGAGACAACTGGTTGATCGTTCCCCAAAACAGAACATTCAATCTCCTTTCCTACAATCATCCGTTCAATTAAAACTTTCCGACTAAAAGAAAACGCATCGCGCAGTGCATCGGAAAATTGTTTTACGTTTACAACTCGATGAACGCCGACAGACGAGCCTGCAATGGCCGGTTTGACAAAAAATGGCAGACCAAGTTTACGTGCGACCGATTGGAATCGAATGTTCTTTATGTCTTCACTGCGAAAAACGAGAAACTTCGCGATCGGTAAACCTGCATCGCGCCACAACCGCTTTGCGACGTCCTTATCCATGCCAATCGCTGAGCCCAAAACACCCGAACCCACAAACGGAATATCGGCAAGACTCAGTAGTCCCTGCATCGTTCCATCTTCCCCATAGGTACCATGCAAGACGGGAAAAACAACGTCTAACCGTTTCTTCATGCCATTCCCCTTTAACGAAACAATGCGGCCCTCCTCACCAAACTCGAATGTGACAGGAACGCCGTGCTTTGCCAAGCATACTCTCTTGGCATCCATTGGATGAAGAATGGAGTCTTCTTTTGTATAGCACAGATATGATCCGTCTTTGCTGACACCGATCGGAACGATACTGTACTTCGTTTTTGGTATTGCGGCGATGATATTATAGGCCGACAATAGAGAAATCTCATGCTCTGCTGAACGCCCGCCAAACATTACCCCCACAACTAATTTCCGCATAGATTATTGACTCCAAGTGTAATTCTGTCAAGCGTTGTCACCACCCGATAGAACAAGCTCAAGCTTTTGAGCGCGTCCTCTATCCATCTTTGTGAACCAAGCGACCTGTCTTCCGTAGCCTTGGCGAATAAGAAAGCAGTTTCAAAATCAGAACCGTCGTCACGGCTCCAGCCGCGTGAGCGTGCGCGGGAACGGAATGGCTTCGCGCACGTGCTTAGTACCACACATCCATGTCACCAAACGCTCGAGTCCGTATCCAAAGCCACTGTGTGGTACGGAGCCATAACGGCGCAAATCCAAGTACCACTGAAATTGTTCAAGCGGCAAATCGTGAACACGAATTTTGTTCATGAGAATTTCTATATCGTCTTCACGCTGTGAACCGCCTATCACTTCTCCATATCCTTCCGGTGCCAAGAGATCGGCGCAAAGCACGCGCGTGTCATCCTGCGGATCACGCTTCATGTAAAACGCCTTCACGATCGCCGGATACTTTGTCACGAAAATCGGCGTTTCGTATTCTTGGGTGAGCAGCGTTTCATCGTCGCCTCCCAAGTCCTCGTCCTCGTGGATGTCGCTCCCGAGTGTGTGTAGTTTCTCTACGGCTTCCTTGTGTGTCAGACGCGGAAATGGTCCTTTCACCTTCTCAAGTGCAGAAATATCGCGGTCAAGCATCGCCAGTTCAGCTCGGCGTTCCAACAAAACGCGCTCGACAATGAATACAACCAGGTCCTCCTGTATCTGCATGCTCTCTTCAAAGTCGCAAAAAGCCATTTCAGCATCCATCATCCAAAACTCGTTCAGGTGGCGGCGTGTCTTGCTCTTTTCAGCACGAAATACCGGCCCAAAGTCGTACACGCGTCGGTGCGCAAAAATGCCGGCCTCACTGTAGAGCTGTCCCGATTGCGAAAGGTATGCCGGCCGACCAAAGTGATCAACTTCATAGAGTTCCGTCGTTCCTTCGCACGCGTTTGGCGTCAAAATCGGCGAGTCCAAGCGTAAAAACCCGTTTTCGTACAAAAAATCGACAGTCGCTCGTTCAATGGTATCGCGCACGCGCATCACCGCCCATTGGCGCTTTGACCGGAGCCACAAGTGACGATGGTCCATCAGAAAATCAACACCGTGTTCTTTGTTAGAAATTGGATACTCCTTTGACGGCGCCAAGACTTCGCACGCTGTGCCCTGCACCTCAACGCCCGACGGCGAACGCTCGTCTTTGACAACCTTGCCCGCAACACGCACGGCCATTTCAAGCGTCAATCCTTTTACGGTCTCGAATGTCGCATCACCAACGTCTCCTTTTGAAAACACGCATTGCACATATCCTGTGCCATCGCGAAACTGCACAAAACCAATTTTGCCGGATGTACGCACATTGTCCACCCATCCAGTGAGTTCAACGCGCTGATCAAGCAAGCTCGGCAATCGGTTGATCGTTGAGATCATAAATAAATGCAGTGGTGTTAAGTTCTCGCTCAAGATGGTACGTGACAAATTGATCCTGGACAACAGCTAAATCGTTCAGCAGGGGTTCAAAACTGCGAGAGAGTAAAACGTCAAACGGTGCCATTGCAAGGAATCGTAGGGCGGAGACGAGTTCATGGCTCACGCGACGAGCATCCGCAAACCGAGGTCGATCTTGTTGAACACATTTTGTGCACACCAATCCGCCGTGCATGACCGAAATGTGGGGCTGTACAACACGCTCGAGTTCACAGTGACAAATCACACACGCGTCACAGTGCGGTCCAACGCCGAGCAGAATCAGCCACTTGAGTGTAATGGCACTGTGAATGAACGCGGTGCGATGGCGCGATGGGGGTGAAAGCGCATCCACCCATGCGTAAGCGTCAAGAAGAAACGCATAGAGCGAAGCATCCGACTCTCCGGAACCCACGCCGACACGGAGCAGTTCATTGAGGCCAAGTCCGAGACCGAGCGTTTGAAGATCGCGTCGCACACCGGGAAAATCGCGCCGTCGTTCTACGCCCGCAAGACGCAACCAAAGCTTTCCATGAGCTACCATGCACGTCAATTCTGCAAATGGTTGCATGTGAGCGGCAAGCTTGCTTTGAAATTTCCGCGTCCCTTTGCCAAACACCATCACCTTCCCTCGCTCCTTCGTATACAAGTCATAAAAGCGATCGTAATCTTTGTAGTCACGGCTTCCGAGTACCACAGCAGTGATGATGGAGGTCATACTCACGTGTCATTGCGAACGCTGTGACTTGTCCCTCGAAGCCTTGGTGAAGCGGGAAGCAATCTCATGCAAAAATTCCTCCACAATGAGCATGGCGGCAAGCGAGTCGTCGTGCGATGCGCCGCCGTGTTCGCGCGCCAGTTGATCGGCAATGTTCGTTGTTAGATGTTCATCCACGAGCGTCACGGTAATTCCGGAAACATTGCGGAGTTGCTTTGCAAATGCGACAACAGCTTGATGCAATTTCGACGTTGGATCGCTTGGTGCGCCCACGACCACATGATCGTATCCGTCGCGTTCAATCATGCCCCAAACGACTTTTACGGGATCGTTTCCATGAAGTTCTACCGTGTCAATAGGCACAGCAACGCCCGTCAACGGATCGCCGAACGCAAGTCCAAGACGCTTGGTGCCAAAATCAATGCCGAGCACGCGAGTCATATCGCCTACCTCCCTTTGGGAAACGGAGTCAAAATCTCAAACCCCTCGGCCGTCACCACAATCGTTTGCTCATAGTGCGCGGCAAGAGAACCGTCCACGGTGATAGCAGACCATCCGTCGTCGGCGACTTGCACAAGACCGCCGCCGAGAGTCACCATTGGTTCAAGCGCCAATACCATCCCGACTTTCATCTCCGGATTCGGAAATTGCGAAGACACAAAATTAGGTATCTGCGGCTCTTCGTGCACACGATGTCCAACCCCATGGCCAACATAACTCGTCACAATGCCAAATCCGTGCGGTCGAATCGTGTCTTCAATGGCTTGCGAGATGCTCTGGAGTTTTGCCCCCGCTTTGACGACTTTGATGCCATTTTGCAGGGCCGCTTTGGTGACATTCATCAGCGTGCGAGCATCCGATAACGCATCGCCAATAGCAACCGTGTAGGCCATGTCTGTGCACAAACCCTCGTACCAACAACCAATGTCAAATCCCACAACATCGCCGTCTTCGAGCACGTGGTCACGATTCCCCGGCCCGTGCACAACTTCCGCGTTGCGCGAAATGCACACCGTCGCCGGAAATGGAATGTCGCCACCGCCGGTGTATCCCAAAAAAGACGGCTCGCCTCCACCGCCGCGAATGACGCGCTCGGCGATGGCATCCAACTCCTTCATGGTGACTCCCGACGAAGCGGCATCGAGCGCCGCTCCAAGCGCGCGACTCAAGAGAGCGCCGCCTTCACGCAAGAGCGAAATTTCCTGTGCGGTTTTTACAAGCGCCATACCTATATTCCGACGATTTTACGCACAGCGTTTTGCACATCGTCAATCCCCGCCGACGCATCCACATGCACTACGCGCACGCCACTCTGTTCCATCGCCCCAATCATCGGTTCTGTTTTACCGCGATGCCATCCAAGTCGATTGCGTATGGCCTCCTCACGATCGTCATCGCGTACCAAAAGTTGTTTGCCATCCACATCGCATACGCCTTCCCTCTTCGGCGGATTGAACACAAGATGATAAATGTGGCCGTCAGGGCATTGCCTTCGACCGCCAAGGCGCTTGATCGCTTCGTCGTCGGAAAGATTGAGTACCACTACCACGTCCGGCGTAAATCGTTTACGCATGAGTTCCAGTTGCTGAAGATCACGCGGGTAGCTGTCAATGATCATGCCCTGCTTGGCATCATCTTTCATTCTACGAGCATCCAGCAAATCCGTAATCACTTCCGGCGGAACGAGCTCGCCTTGCACGTTGATAATCTCATGAATCCGTCGGCCGAGCTCCGATCCCAATGCCGCTTCCTCGCGCAGTAACTCTCCCGCGCTCACAAATGGAACGCCAAAAAACTCGGCGAGTTTTTTTCCTTGCGTACCTTTTCCTGATCCTTGCGGTCCGAGAATAATGACAATCATACGGGCGTAGTTTAAACAAATGTCATCTTCTTTGCAATGAACATATGGTCATCACACTATGAAATGACTATAGTTATCCACTTGACAGATGTGGAGAATATTGATTCAATAATATCACTCAGCTAAGACCTTTACGGTCCCAGTTGGTGTGGCAATAAACTCCCCTCATTGTTGGCGGAGTTTTATTGTTGATATCCCGGGGACTGGAGCCGGGGCCGTGAAGGTAACGGTAACCTTAGCTGAGTCCACACCAGCCATTGCGGGTTCAAATCCCGTCGGCTCCACCAACCCCGGGTTTTACTTACAAGATCTCTGTAAAAATCGCGGCACTCCTATTTTTCTACAACTGCTCGTACTCGTAGCTCACCAACCGAGCTTCGGTTTGGCGCACAATATCAATCACCACCGCAACAATAATAAGAAGTGACGTTCCGCCGACGACTAACGTTTGCGAGCCCGTGAGCGGCTGCATGGCCACCGGAAGTACGGCAATGACTGCAAGAGCCGTCGCTCCCAGAAGCAAGATACGGTTCATGACATTGCGCAAAAACGCCTCCGTGTGCGTTCCCGGACGCACGCCAGGAATAAACGCACCTTGCTTTTGTAAATTTTCTGCCATCTCGTCTGGTTGAAAAATGACACCTGTGTAGAAGTACGTGAATCCAAACACGAGCACGAAGTACAGAATGCCGTACACCCAGTTGTTCTGGAACGTACGCAGAACCCACTCGGCAAGCGTAATCAAGGTCGGCGACTGTGCGTGCAAGAAGAATTGTGCAATCATGGTTGGAAAGAGCACCACCGAAATAGCGAAGATAATTGGAATCACTCCGGCCATAAGTACTTTAAGCGGAATTTGAGAGTTGACGCCGCCGCTCAACCGATTGCCTGCATGGTGGCGTGCATAATGCACAGGCACATTGCGGCTCGCTTCATTGAGCGCAACAACCACCACAATGGTCACGAGAGCCACAATCGCAAACACCACCATATTCACGATTTGACTTTGATCAAACGTAGCGATCGTTTGTTGAAGATAGCGTGGAAACGCCGCAATAATTCCCGCAAGAATCAAGATGGACAATCCGTTCCCAATGCCTTTCTCTGTGATAATCTCTCCAATCCACATCAAGAACACCGAACCGGCAATCATCACGAGCATGGCCATAAAAAGACTAAAACCCATAATGAGCAGGCCCTGTCCTGCTCCACCGCCACTCCCTTGAGAGATGAGCGCAATGAATCCGTAGGCCTGGATGGCGGCAAGCGGCACCGAAACCCAACGGGTAATCTGATTCATTTTTTGGCGCCCCGCTTCTCCTTCCTCTTTTTGCATGCGCTTGAGAGATGGAACGACCATCACTAAAAGTTGAAAAATAATCGAACTTGTAATGTAAGGGGCCACACCAAGAGCCACCACAGAAAAGCTTTCGAGCGTTCCGCCGGAAAAAATGTTGAGCAAGCCAAAAAACTGATTGCCTTCCAGAGCCGAGCGCACTAATGCCGGATCAATCCCCGGCACCGGAATGGTTGCCAAAAATCGAAACAGCATCAGCATGAGAATCACGAAGCCGATACTTTTGCGAAGGGCTTTAATATTCCAAATGCGTCTAAACGCTTCAAACATATTTTGGCTATGATCTTTTGGCTATTGGCCGTTGACTCCTTACGAGGGGCCTCGCAGTTCCGACCTCGGACCTCTGATCTCTAACTTCTCAACTTCCTCTCTCTAACTTGCGATCGTTCCTCCGGCTGCTTCAATCTGCTTTTTTGCCGACTGCGTGACTTGGCATCCTTTTACGGTAAGCGCCTTTGTAAGCGCGCCGGTACCTAAAATTTTCACTCCGTACCGCGTTTCTTTCACCAATCCAATCTTTTTAAGACTCGACGGCGAAATGACTTTCAACGATACGTCATTCACATCACGAAGACTCACCGTCGCCGCCTTCACGACCGGCGATTTGAATCCGCGCGATTTTGGGATACGCAAAAGCGTTTGTCGCAATCCTTTCACCTTGAGCCCGCTCTTGCCGCCCGAACGAGCACGCTGTCCTTTCGTACCGCGCCCGGACATCGCGCCTCGCCGTGCCAGTCCGCGACCAACACGAAGCTTGCGCTTTCGAGAACCCGGAGACGGCTTGATGGTGTGTAATGTCATTGGCATATCCTAGCTCTTTGCGGTCGTTTTCTTTGCGACCTTTTTGGAAGCCTCCTTACGAATTTCTTTCCGCTTGGATGCGCGCTGTTCCTTATCCGTCGTCACGCCTTCTGGAATGGTCATCTGACTCAACGCGTTAAACACGGCTTTGGCAACATTCAATTTATTGTGGCCTCGAAGAATTTTTCCCACCGCATCGCTCACGCCGCCGAGTTCTAAAATCGTACGCACGGCTCCACCGGCCTTGAGTCCCGTTCCGCTTGGAGCCGGCATGAGCAACACATCCGCCGAGCTAAACGACGCTGAAACGCGATGTGGAAACGTTCCGTTCACCAATTCCAAATTCGTCACGTTCTTCTTCGCTTGATGGTACGCCTTCTGAATGGACATTTGAACATCGGCGCCTTTGGCCACGCCAAATCCTACGCGTCCCTTTTTGTCCCCGATCACGAGCGCCACGCGGAATCGCATGCGCTTACCTCCTTTCGTCACGCGCGTGACACGAGCAAGATCAAGAATCGTCTGTTCAAATTCACGCGGTTCACGCTCGCGCGTGCGGCGAGGACGACGCTGACCTCCGCGTCCACCGCGCTCCCCATCGCTCGAAGGCGCTGGAGTTCCGGAAGCCGATACCTCCGTTGCGGTATCCAAAACCGCCATCGTTGTTTCCGACTCTGCTTGATTCGAGATTCCCGATGCTTGATTCTCGTTCACCGATGCTTGATGTTCTTCCGTCGACATAGGCATGTTAAAAAATCAGTCCGCCACTGCGCGCGCCATCGGCAAACGCCTTCACACGACCGTGATAGGCATAAGCGCCGCGATCAAACACCACACAATCCACTTTGATGTTCTTCGCTTGGCTCGCCATGAGTACGCCAAGCTGCTGCGCCGCAGCAGTTGGGCTCTCCGCTTGGATTCCCTTGTCCGAAACAGCCGCCAGAGTACGGCCGGCATCATCGTCAATGAGCTGTGCAGAAAAATGTTTTGCCGAACGAAAGACGGAAAGCCGCGGACAGGCCGCCGTTCCGTGCATGCGTGCGCGCGTTCGCCGCGCTCTTGCAGTGCGCAATCGTTGTTTGTCTGATATGGACATATGTTATGCGGACGCTTTTGCAGCCTTTCCGGCTTTGCGTCGAATCACCTCATCAACATATTTAATCCCCTTGCCCTTGTACGGCTCCGGTGGACGAACCTTTCGAATCTCCGCCGCCGTTTGACCGACGAGCGCTTTGCTCGCCCCCGAAAGCGTGATGATGTTTTTCTCCACCTCGGCTTTTACGCCGTCGGGAAGCGCGTACATGATCGAGTGCGAGAATCCGACATCGAGCTTGAGCCCATTCCCTTGCAGAGCCACCTTGTACCCCACGCCGTTCACTTCCAGTTGCTTTTTGAATCCTTCCGTCACGCCCGTCACCATGTTTTGCAAAAGCGTGCGCATGGTTCCCCACAGCGAGCGGTTCTCTTTTGAATCCAAATCCACCATGGTCACGACGAGCTCCTTGCCCGTTCCACCATCGCGAAGCTCCACACGCGCGTGCGCGTGCATGGTCTGCTCCAGCGTTCCGTTGGGGCCTTTCATGCTCACCACGCCATCGTTGATACGAGTCTCAACGTTCGCGGGAATGACGACAGGATTTTTTCCGATGCGTGACATAGGTTAAAAAATCGTACACAAGACTTCACCGCCCAATCGCTGACGACGCGCGTCTTTATTCGTCATCACACCGTTTGGTGTCGAAAGAATCGCGATCCCGATGTCCGAATAGACGCGCGGCAAGTCCTTTGCTTTCGTGTAAATGCGGCGGCCGGGTTTTGAGACACGCTTGAGTTCGCGGATAATCGGCGTGCGGCCCTTGTACTTGAGCGTAAGTTCGAGCTCCGGAAACGCGGTCCCCTCCGCTTCACCGACCTCTGCCAAGTACCCCTCGGTTTCCAGAATCTTGGCAATCGCAAACTTCATGTTCGAGCGTGGAACGCGAACCGTCTTGTGGCCAGCCAACTGCGCATTACGAATGCGCGTGAGCATGTCGGAGATTGGATCGTTCGTTGTCATACTACCAACTTGCTTTTGTGATACCCGGAATTTCCCCTCGGTTGGCCAGTTCGCGAAAACAGATGCGACACAAATCAAAGTCCCGCATGAAACTGCGATAGCGGCCGCACTTCCAGCACCGTCGAACCAATCGCGTGCTGAATTTCGGCTTGCGACGAGACTTCACGATTTGTGATGTTTTTGCCATAGGGGAGGAAACAATACGTTATGTTGCTTTAAAGGGGAAGCCCAGAGCCTCAAACAGCGCTATGCCATCTTCGCGCGTCTTGGCAGACGTGGTGATGGTCACTTGCAATCCGTGTAAGCGCTCCACTTCGTCGGACGAAATTTCCGGAAAGGCAATGTGTTCCTTGAATCCGTAGTTGAAGTTCCCGGATTGATCCACACTCTTGCGATCGATACCGCGAAAATCGCGCACGCGAGGAAACGTCACCGCAACCAGCTTTTCGACAAAATCATACATGCGCGGTCCTCGAAGCGTCACTTTTATGCCGATGGGCATGCCTTGGCGAATCTTGAACGCGGCAATAGATTTGCGCGCCTTCGTCAACACCGGTTTCTGTCCCGAGATGCGTTGCAACGATTTGGCTACCGTTTCCTGAAACTGACTATCCTTGAGTCCAGAACCGAGCCCCACGTTCAAGGTGACTTTCTCCATCTTTGGAACCGCGTGGATATTCTTCTTTCCAAGCGACGCCTTCAATGCCGGTGCCACCTTCGTTGAATAGTGTGATTTGAGTAAAGACATACTATTCA